>VOFB01003080.1_pt1 | contig 20785 bp, 31 predicted proteins | sample 5384141 | NCBI WGS metagenome assembly VOFB01 (sample SAMN12384721, study PRJNA508395) | human gut metagenome | isolation source: healthy gut A | host: Homo sapiens | reverse complement strand
GGTCATCAATAAATGTGATATGGCGAGTGCCATGCCCGAAGAGGTGGAGGATGAAATCGTAGAGTTGCTTGGTTGCAAACGTAGTGAAATCATCCGTGCTTCCGGTAAGACTGGTATGGGCGTAGAAGAGATTCTGACTGCGGTTATTGAGCGTATTCCCCATCCTGAAGGGGACGAGGAAGCACCGTTGCAGGCTTTGATCTTCGACTCCGTATTCAATTCTTTCCGTGGTATCATCGCTTACTTCAAGATTGTGAACGGGGTGATCCGTAAGGGAGATAAGGTGAAAGCAAAATGCTCATCGCCGTTTGCGTGCTCGCCGTGGTCTTCACAGGCCTGTGCGTCACGGCCACAGTGATGTATGACAAATACAACCCGGACGAGTTCATCGCGTCGGTGGACGCCGCGCTGGAGGCAGGCGACGCCCGCGCGCTGAAAAATCTGCTCAAGGGTGAGGACCTGACGGTCTCCGACGAGGCGCCGCCGCGCTGTGCCGTGCTTTCACAGACGCGGCGCAGCGTGAAGCGCTGCGCGGACAGCTGGAGGACCAGGTGGTAGACGGCGGCGCACAGGGGCGTTCCCCGCGCTGGGCGTGGAAAAGGAATCGGTGTTCTTCGGCTACAGCCGCTATTCTCTCACCGTCCACAGCGTGCGGCTGCTGCTCAGCTCCCCGGTGCAGAACCTGCGTCTTTCGCTGGACGGCGTGCCCCGCACAGGCGAACAGACGGCGGACGGAATTTTGTATCAGAACCTGTTCCCCGGCCTGTACACCTGCACGGTGACAGGCACCACCGCTGCCGGGCAGGCGGTGGAGGGCGACGCGACGGACCTTGCGCTGCTGTCCTCCGTCGAACCCACTGTGTTCAGCGGCGCCCTGCCCATCGCGGATATCACGGTGTCCGGCTGTGTGAACGACGGCGCGGTCATCACCGTGGACGGCGCGGCTGTGGAGCAAAAAGCCTGTGAACGGCGTTGTCACGCTGCCGCAGGTGGCTGTGGGCAGCACCATCGGTATGCAGTATACGGCTCCGTGGGGCGCTGTGACGACAGCCTCCGTGCAGTTCGCAGACAAAACGGTCACCGCACTGGCGCGTTTGAAAACCCGGTGACAGAGGGCGGCGTACCCGCGGCCGGGGAGCTGAACACGCTGCTCACCGCCCATTATGCCGCATATCTGGATGCGCTGAACAATCAGGACACAGCGCTGATCTCCGGCTGCACCGAGGAATACAAAGCCGCGCTCGCACAGGGCGTTGTCTCCGACACACACAAGGCCAACCTGTATGTGATGGGTACCGCCGAGTGCAATCCCTCCGCCATCAAGAGCACCGCGGCGGACGGCACTGCGCGCGTATCGTGCTATGTGAAGCTGACATACACGTATTCAGACCGGGAATCCCACGAGGAGACGCCGGCCACGGCATACCGTGTGTACACGTTCACCTGGGCCGACGGCTGGAAAGTGAGCGCCTCGGCGGACTCCACGGAAGAAGCCTTCACAATGCCGCCTCGGTGGATGCGCTGCCCTGAAAATCACAAACCGGAGGATACGGCATGAAGCTCTTGTTCAAACAACGCATGTTTTCATGGTTCGACAGCTATGATATCTACAACGAAGCGGGCGACGCCGTCTACGAGGTCAAGGGCGTGCTGAGCTGGGGCCACTGCCTGAAAATCTTCGGCCCGGACGGCGCGGAGCTGGGCACGGTAAAAGAAGAGGTGTTCTCTTTCCTGCCGCGTTTTGCGCTTTACGTGGGCGGCGAATGCGTGGGACAGATCAAAAAGAATTCACGTTTTCAAACCCGTGTTTACGCTGGACTGCAGCGGCTGGAGCATCGAGGGCGATATGTGGGAATGGAATTACCTTTGTCAGCGATGCGGACGGCCGCACGGTAATGACCGTGCAGAAGGAATTACTGAACTGGACGGACACCTACGTGCTGGACATTGCCGACAGCGCCGACGCACTGTACTGCCTGATGGTGGTGCTGGCCATAGACGCCGCCAAATGCTCGCAGAACGGTTGACCGCGTGCTTACAAAAATAAAAAGTGTTTTCGCGGGACCTGATTGCGGAGTCCGCCTATGGTGTCGCTTTCTTAGCATTAAGAGAGCAACCAAAGAGCGGTCCCTGTGGGGCTGGTAACCGGCCAGCGCGGTTTCGCCGCAGGCGAAATGGAGGCGGAAGCCGACGCGCGCCGCATTCCGTTCCGCTTAAGAAATTGAATTTCCAATTCCACATCAAATTTGAGTTTGCTGTAAAGCAAAAGCTGCTGAATCGCTTGTCCCATCGAACGATTCAGCAGCTTTTTATTTGCAGCGTTCTCCATGCAGCACAGACAGACTGCATTTTTATCAAAGCGGCTCTTTTATTTATGCCGTCAGGAGCAAAGCAAAGTAGAACAGCACGATCGCTGCTGCGATTGCTCCCACGATCAGTAAAAGCATCTTCTTCATAAGCACATCCTTCCCCGGCGTTTTTATTTATTGATGAACCTTATTTCATACTCTTCCAAGTTGTACACATTGCCGAAAAACTTCGCAAAATCGTTTCAGCATTGCTTCGCGCATTGTCCAGCAAGCCGTTTGCGACTGCATTCGTTTCCGCATTTTGAACCAGATTTTTCAGCGCCTCATTGTTTTCTTCCATCTTGATCTGTTTAAAAATGCTTTCGTCTTCATGGTACAGTTTAAACGAATCCCATTTCAGCTCACTGCTCAGTATTTTTGCCTCCGGTAATCTCACTGTAATAGCGGTGTCCTTTTATCTCCCATTCAATTTCCGTAAAGTCAAAGCCTGCTTTTATAACTATATCATAGCTTATATGTATTTGCTTTGTAAACGGTATTGTCACACCAAAAAGCTTTGAGCCTGTAACATTTACCGACGTACAGGCCGTTTTGTGGCCAATTCCCCAATCGTTTTCAAATCCCAGTTTCGTCGATTTTACTTTCAGATAAACAACACTGCGTATGCCCAATCCAACAATAACCAGCAGCAGCAGCGTTAGTGCTGCTGCAATTCCCGCGGCCAGGCTTGAGGCAAGCATCCTTTTAAACATGGCCTTAAACCCTTGCTTTTTCCTTTTTTCCAACCATAAAATTACCTCCCATTGTTTTGTACATTCTAAAATCCGCGAATCCGTAATACCTTTGTATATAATCCTGCAAATTTTCATGAATCTAAAACATACTTATTTTGATAAATTATATCAAACTCCCCGCATATTTCGACACGATCCTTCCTGTTTTTAAAATCATCTTTCCGCTATGGGCCGTTCCGTCTCCATTCCCATTAAAACAGAACAGCATGGATAACATCCACACTGTTCTGCCTTTTCTTCTCTCTATTGAAAATCCTTGTTCGGCCCCTGCGTCCCCGGCGCTGGCGGCGGCGCTTCATGCCCCAGCCCGCTCCCCAGAAGCCGTACCCACGGCCAGATAACCCGCGCAATATGCAGCCCGGCACAGTGTGGAAAACCAGCCACACTCCCAATGCGTACAGCGCGGGATGCACCAGCGGCAGCCACAGGGGTGTTCCATTTGCGCTGTGCGGCCGAATGAAGCTCGCCAGCGCGATGTAAAAGCGGGTATACCGCCAGCCAAAGCGCCATCGTGAACATCATGCCCGCTTCGGGCGGCACAAAAAGCGCACGCCCGCATACGGTACGCCGAAAACAGCACAGCCAGACCAAAAGGTTTCAAGCATCCACCGCAGCATACAGCATTGCCTCCTCGTTCTTTCCGTAGTTTTTATAGTTTTGCACAGCAAAGCTATAAAAACCTCATCAATGGCCGCGGGCCGGGGCCGGCCCGCATGGCCTAAAAATAGCCTGCGGCTATTTTTTAGTGATTTGATAAAATTGCAATCTTTTTATAGGTCCTTATATAAGCAAAAGGGTGATGTTATCACACTCCAAAAGGCAATCTAAGACAACCTTGTTTAAACCATTATTGCGAATCTCCCAACCCTTGCACAAACTGGGAGTTGTGATATTGGTATTATTTAAGCAGCAACAAATTAATTTGTTCCAAAATGTCTGTTTTAGAAATATCATATGGCATTGGGTCAACGTCCTCAAAGCAATCATTCGATGCATATGAACGATTATCAGTCCACTCTAATACCCACCAGCTTTGAAGAGTGGTAACTTTGAAAAATTACCATTCAATGTCCAACATTTACCAGATGGCTGTAGTTCAATTTTATTAGCACCAAGTTCCAAAAAGCGTTTTTCACAAATCCTTTTGATTTCATCTTGAGTCATGCAACCACCGCCTTTTACAAATTCTTATTTGTTTGATTGAATGCAGCATGCATAATGGCATTTCTTTCTATCTGCCCATATCACTTTATGTCACCATAGAAAATTCAGACACCATTCTGGCACCAAAGCGCAAACCGCCTTACTCTTCCTCCGCCGTTATTTTTCCGCGCATGATACGGCTGGCAGCACATACCACGTTCGCGGCCGCAGCGCGCCCACGGCATACGCCGCGGCGACAAAGGCGTTCAAAAACGCTCCCGGGACCAAAAAGCGCCCAAAAGATGGTCGCTGAACAGCAGCGGCGCCAGCACACCGCGCACCGAAATACCGTCATTAATCTCCGGCACAAGGCTGGCGAAGAAATTGTATCCCAGATCCGCCGCGGCCAGCACGGCCAGAACCAGTGCGCACAGCAGGACGGCCTGCAATTTTTTCATCTCATCGCTCTCCCTTTTTTCTTCCCGGCACACGGCGCGAACGCCTCGAACAGCCGCCCCGGCAAAGCCAGAACCAGCACGATGCCCACGGCCAGGAGCCACGGCGATCTTGAACGTCTCCACACCTTTGGCCACGGCCATGGCGTTGTCGCCCATGATGAAATAATAGGCGGTGTAATAAATGCCCGCGCCAGGCACCAGCGCGAAGATGCCGCTGATGAGGAACACTGTGGCCGGGCACCGCCGCACCACTGAAAACACCCGGGAAAGCAGCGCCAGCATCAATGAGGCCAGCAGCGAGGCCACGGCCACCGAGGGCTGCCATTGCAGGTACAGCCAATAGCAGCCCAGCCCACGGCGCCGTCACGCCCGCCCAGACAAATTCCCGGGGCGGCGCGTTTACTAGAACGGCAAAACCCACCGTCGCCCCGAAGGCTGCGGCAAGCTGCACCAGAAGCTCCCATATCATATCGTCACCCCCGGCAGCAGAGCCGCGCCCCTTGAGCACCAGGCCCACGCCCAGCGCGATGCCCGCCGCAATGAGCACCGCGTCGATGGCGCGAATGGTTCCGAGAGGTAATCGCAGTTGGCCACGTCGCGGATGCCGTTTGTCAGCGCGACGCCCGGCACCAGCGGGATGATGCCCCCGATGATGACCTTATCCAGGCTGCACGCAACGCCCGCCAGCCCCAGCGCCTGCACACAGGCAAGGCTGACCAGCGCCACCACACCCGCTGAAAGCATGTTGGAGACCAGCTTGTTCAGCGGTGTGCGCACGCGCGTCAGCGCGCGGGTGAACATCCCACGGCAAAGCCCGGCGCCAGCGCCGTGAATGCGTCCACGGCCGAGCCGCCGAACAGATAGCAAAAGCACGCGGCGGAAAAAGGCCGAGGCCGACACCATCAGCCAGCCCGGCAGCCCACGTGTGGCGCGGATCTGTGCAAGCCGCGCAAAGGCTTCCTCCAGCGGCACGCGCCCTGCCACGATCTCCCGCGAGAGCGCGTTCACCGCCGAAATGCGGCCCAAATTCATCTCCACGCGCGGCGTGCTGCGCACCGCCGCGCTCTGCACCGCACCGCCGTCCTCCATCGAGGCGAACAGCCCATTGGTAAGTACATATACCATGAAAGCTGCGCGCGCCGTAGCTGCGCGCGATGATCTCCATCGTCTGCTGCACGCGGTAAATTTCCGCGCCGTTGGCCAGCAGCGTTTCGCCCGCGTCCACGCAAAGGTCCAAAATGCGCCTCTGTCCCTCCATCAGCGCCCCGCCTCCGTATTGGTGATGAAATATTCCTTCAGGCTGGGCGTGATGGTGAGGGAGTCCAGCTGCGGATACAGCATGTTGAAATCCAGCTTCACCTTGTCTTTCGCGCCCCTGCACCCCAGGTCCAGCGTGCGCAGCGCGCACCCCCGCAGGGGCGCAAGGCTCTCCAGCTTTACGGCGCTCCAGGCGCTGTACTGCAAAACAGGTGCTCCAGCGCCGCAGCGCCGTCCAGCCCGCTGATGTCCCGCAGCTTTTTGCAGTCCGTCACAGCAAGGCCCCGCAGCGCGGGCGTGCGCGCGGTATCCCACAGCGCGGCCACCGCCGGGCAGCGGCGCACATACACCCATTCCAGCGCGGGAAAATTTTCAAGGAAGGAAAGGCTCTGCAGCTCCGGACAGCTTTCGATGAGCACCGTCCGCAGCGCGTCTGGCTCCGGCACGGCCTCAAGCGCGGCGCGCAGGCCCGCGGCGGGCACATTCTCCAGCACCAGCGCGCAGCCGTCATCCGTCGTGCCGTCCAGCGCAAGGCTGTAAAAGCCATGGTATTGCTCCAGTATTTCGGGCGAGACATGCAGCGCCATGCTCTTACTCCTTCGCTTCGGTGTAAAGATCGGGCAGGCCGCCCTTGAACGCGCGGTATTCCCGCACCGGCGTACCGCGGAAGCCCAGCGTCGTACAGACGGATGGCCGCCGGGTCGTCGGCGTAGAGGAACACGTCGGTATACCCCATATCCGGGTTGCGTGCAAAGCCCAGCATCGCCAGCACCGCCGCGGCCGCGTAGCCCTGGCCGCGGAAATTTTCGGCCGTATACGTCCGACAGATAAACGCACTGCCGTACCCCTCGCCCACGCAGAAGCTGACGGGGATCTCAGCGCGGTTGTATGCAAACGAAAAACGCGCGCGCCCGCGCCCAGCTGCTTGTCGATGAGCCGCAGGCCAAAGTCCTTTTCGCCGCAGCTCTCCGTCACAAGCTGCGCCGCCGCTCCTGTCAGGGGCGCGCCTGCAAAGATCTGCACCGGACATTTGTGCACCAGCAGCTCGGGGCTTGTATGCGTCAGCAGCATCATACGCTGGCATTCAAAGGTGGGACGGCATAGCCGTGCGCCTCAAAAAAAGCGCGGCTCTCCTCCAGCGTCACGCTGTCGGGCTTGGAATAGAATTTTGGCGTGACGTCAAGGCCCCCTCATAGTAGCTTTCCACAGCCGCAAGGCTCTGCTCGGCCTCCTCCATGCGCTTGAGCACGGCATAGTTGGAGTCAAAGCTCTCGGGATTTTCCCTGTCGCGGAACGCGCGGTAAAACGGCGTTTCGGTATATTCCAGATAGCGCTTGGCGCAGTGTATCTCGTGTTTTTCGCTTGGTGTCGCCATAGTTTCCCAGTCTACTTTCTGATATTATTTTGAATGGCCCCGAACGCGGGGTAGGTGGCATACAAATAATGGGCGATGGCCTCCATCAACAGGTAGTCCTCTTCGGAATCGATGTCGATGATGCCGGTGTCGAACATCTGGTACATGCCGCATTTGCCGTCCCAGACAAAGCCCGTGGTGTTCTCGATGAGGAAGCGCCGCTCGAACACATAAATGGACGCGTTGATGTCGAACACAGGCGGCGTCTGCTGGCGCGCGGTATTGTGGTGGTCGATGACCTTCTCCACATGGTCTCCCGCGAGCTTTGCCATATTCATGTACGGTGTGCGGCGGCTGGGCGTGACGGAAAAAATCAGGTCCAGGTCCGGCCGGGATGCCTTCACTCATACGCGCCCTCAATATCGCCCGTCTGGCGCAGAGGGCTGGTGATATCCAGGTCGATGAGAGTATCGTATTCGTATCCCTTTTTCTGCTCCATCTGCCGCAGGCTGTACTGGTACACGGGCATTTTTGGCACGATGTCGCCGCACAGCTCCTCGGGGCGCGTCAGCACCGTCACCTCGGGATATTTTTGGTGATAACGTCGATGAGCAGCCCGCTGTCTGTGTTCAGGCACACGTCGACGGCAAGGTCCGGCCTGCTCCGGATGAACAGCCCGCCGCAGAAAGGCTGTAATACGAGAGCGGGTGGCCGTCGAAGATCTTCAGGTTCTTATTTTTAAACCCCCTTGCTGCCCGCGCGGCCGCAAATGGTGATGAGCACACGCTTTTGTTCCATACTTTTACAGTTCCCCCAATGTGAGTTTTAATACGTCAAGCGCGGTCTCGGGCGTGTTCACGCTGGGTCCCGCGCCGCTTTGGGCGTAATCCAGAAAATAGGCCATCTCCCGCAGATAACGCTCGTTCACAGGCTCTGCGTAATTCTGCACCGTGCCGTCCTCCAGCGTCAGCGTGCCCGCACCGAAATCCGCCGTGACCGTGCCGTTTTTGCACAAGAGCTGATGCTGCGCCGGTATTCCCGGCCGAAGTAATCCAGGTGCACCTCGCACAGCAGCGTGGGGTATTATATAGACGGAAAGGTCGTCCGAGTCGATCTCCAGATGGCTGTACGTCCCTTTTTAAAATTATACATCTTTTCCGGCTTGCCGAAAAGCTCCACCAGATAATCCCATTCATGGATGAGGTCGATGGTGACGCCGCCGCCCATGTCCTTTGTGGGCGGAATACACGGTGGTAATCCACGCCGGCCTCCAGCCGGGCAGGTAGGACGAGCACAGCACCCGGGCCGAATACACCGACAGGCCGGCAGCGCCTTCTTGAGGGCCAGCATCGCCGCACCAGCGCATGGGGGCGGCCAGGCCTTCTGCCCCGGGGGCCAGGCAGTCCGCAAGGCCCGATCCGTGCGTTCAAAGATCGGCTTTTCTATAAAAAGAGAGTATCCGCTTTGCCCCGCAGATTTTGTAACATCCCGAAATGCAGGTGCGTCGGTTCGTGATGAACGCCGCATCATAGCGGGCGTGTTCGGGCAGGATGTGAATTGCCCGCCAGCAGCGCGCGCGTTTCTCCGGAAGCGCACGGGCCGAGGAGCAAGCGCCCACGCGCGCACCGGAATGTCCTTTTGCGCCGCCACCGCGTGCAGGTTTTTCAAATGCCGCGTGCCGATGCTGCCCAGCCCTACAAACAATACGTCCATGCCCTTTACGCCCCTCGATGCGTTCGATGAGCGCGATGGCCTTTTGTCCTTTTCAAAGGACCACCGGGGTGTTCCCGCCCGGCCAGCACGCCGAAAAGTTCGTTATTTCATCTACATAAGCGTTCTCCACAATATTGTCGCTGTACCGCGCATCATGCTCGAAGCTGCCGTAGGTGTCCACAAATTCCTTCTCCCCGGTTTCGGCGTTGTAGCTGTACAGCGCCCTGGGGTTGCCCTCCCAGAACAGGTGCAGCCCTTCGCCGAATACCTCAAAGTTCCGCACGGCTTTGGGGCTGACGACATCCGCCGCCAAAAGGCCCTTGGTCCCGTTCTCGTGGCGCAGCGTGACGAAATAGCTGTCCGATAATCGATTTCCAGACCGCTGAGCTTGTCCTTTTCCGCATAGACGTGCTTCACCGGACCGAAAGCGTCCAGCAGCCAGGGCAGATCGATGCCGAAGATCTCCCGCACGCCCCCCGTGCGCCTGTCGCCCACAAAAAGTTTTTATAATTTTCCCATGGGTGCCAGTCCGGCAGATACTGCCCGATGTGGTAGATGTAATTGACGGGCTTTGCAAACGCCGCCACCCGGCGCTTGATGTACTGCGTTTCGGCGCGGTAGAGCATGGTGCTGCTCAAAAACAGCGGCAGGCCCTTGTGCGCGGCTTTTTGTAATGAGCGCGTCGTAGCCGTCGTCCACCAGGTTCAGCTCGGTGAATACAGGCAGGCCCGCGTCCAGCAGCTCGCCGATGATGCCCGCGTGGGTAAGGGGCGCGGTACACGAACGCCGCGTCAGTGCCGCGCTGCCACCGCCGCCGCGATGCTTCATACGGCTCGATGCCCAAAGCCCGCGCTTCTTCCCTGCGCGCGGGGGCGAAATCCACGCCCGCCAGCGCCGCCGACGGCTCCACGCCCCGGATGAGGCGCGCACGGCGTTTGCCCATGCTGCCCAGACCTACGACCAAAAGTTCCATATCATTTCTCCCCGTGCCGCGCAGTGCACAGCCCTCTTTCAATATCGGTGTATCGCTTCCGGGAGCAAACCCCGCATGGACCCTTTACCGACCCGCCGCCTGGGGCGTTCCGATTATGCCCCCGCCGTCCATGCGGGAAAACAGGCCCAAACGCACAGTCCCAGCACCACGACCAGCGTCCCGGCGAAAACGAGGATGCGCCGCGGGCGCTTTCGCCGCGCGAAAAACCAGCAGCACAAGCTGCACCAGCAGCACCGCCGCAAACAGAGGCAGCGCCGTGCGCACCACGCGCAGGGCTGTATCCAGCGCGCCGTCCCAGTAATCGGGCACCAAGGTGTTCAGCTGTCCCAGCGCCGTCAGCGCCGTTTTCCACATCTCGCGGAAGGAATCCGCCAATCCGCTCATCGGCTGCCCTCCTTTTCCCCACCCCGGCACGGGGCCGTCGTAAAACAGCTTGGGCTTTCCAAGCGACGGGCTCTGCACGAACGCCTCCAGCCGCCGCACGATGCGCCCGCTGGTGTCGCCGCCGTTGTAAGGGCTTTTCGCTTGCCGGGCCTGCGCGGCAAAGGCGGGCGAAAGCGCCTTTTGCAGCGCCGCATACACAGACGCCTCGTCCGCCGCGCAGCAGATGATATTGGCGCTGAGCAGCCGCCCCTTCTGCCTGTCGCCCACGTTGACGCAGGGCACGCCCAGCGAGGGCGTTTCCACTACGCCGGAGGACGAGTTGCCCGCCACCACGGCGCAGTATTTCATGGCCGAAAGGTACCGCAGTACGCCCATGCTGGTAAAGGCGACATACTGTCCGGGGCGCGCCGCGCACACCGCGTCGATCCGCGCGTTGATGTCGGCGCCGCCCGCATCCGCGTTGGCTTTGGTAAATACGGCGGCCAGCCCGCAGCGCTCCAGCGCGGCGCACAATGCGTCGAACTGCGCCGCCGGGGACGCGCCGCCCGCTGTTTCGGGGTGGTAGGTCACCAGCGCATACGGGCGATCCAGCCCGAAGCCGATGCTTTCGGCCAGCGCCGCGCGGGACAAAGCGGCAGGCTGCGCAGGTTCTCGTCCCCCAGGCCGCCCACATTCTCCACCGCGGCCGGGTCCTCCCCCATGCGGATGAGCCCGGGCGTAAACTTCACAGGACGGAAAGTGCAGGGACGCCATCTTCGTCAGGCAGTGGCGGAACCAGTCGTCCGCCGCGCCCGCCGTCACGTCACCGCCGCTGATGTGCGCCAGCGGGATCTCCAGCAGCGCGGCCGCCGCGCCCGCGGCAAATATCTCATACCGGTCCCCAGCACAGCACCGCGTCGGGACGGTTTTGGCTGAAATAATCGGTAAAGCGCTCCATCGTATAGCTGACGGTGCGCGCAGTAGCCAGCGGAGAGCCGGTGCCGAACTTCAGGATGGGGATGCGCGCCGCGATGGCATGCCGTCGGCTTCGATCCGCTGACGGTGTTGCCGAACTCCTGCGCCAGATGCGCGCCCGTCACCACAAGGCGCGGCTCGATGACGTCGCTTTGCAGCAGCTTTTGCAGCACAGGCCGAAGAAGGCCGTATTCGGCGCGCGCCGGTGACGACGCACAGGCTTTTTTTTCGTCATCTGAATCCCTCCCGGTTTATGAAATAAAGCTTCCGCGCCTCGTCGGCGGAGTCCTCTTTTCGCTCACAGCTCGATCTTCGTCCCGCTGAACGCGCGTTTGGCCGTTTGGCCCAGAACCTCGTGCCAGCGCATGGGCGAAACGCCGTCTCCCGGACGCTTGGTGGTGAGGTTTTCCTCCGTGAACGCCTCACCCGCGGCAATGGCGCGCCGGGCCACGATGCTCTTGCGGGCAATGGCCTTGTTTTTCGCCTCGCTGGACGTCACATGCTTGCGGCCGTCGCCCAAAGCCTGCTCCGTATTGCGCACCGCGCGCACCATGGCCGCAAGCTCCGCCGGGTCCAGGCTGGCTTTGTGGTCCGGCCCTTCCAGCGTTTTGTCCAGGGTAAAGTGCTTTTCAAGACGCACGCGCCAAGCGCCACGGCCGCGATGTCGGCCTCCCCAGCCCAGCGTGTGGTCGGAATACCCCACCGCGCAGCCGAAATGGGACGCCAGGTCCTGCATGGCGCGCAGGTTCGCGTCCGCGAATGGCGGGATATTCGGTATTGCAGTGCAGCAGCGTAATATCCTCCACGCCGCCGTCCTCCAGCACGGACATCGCGTCCTCAATTTCCGCCAGCGTGCTCATGCCTGTGGAGAGGATGACCGGTTTTTTCAGCGCGGCGATCCGTTCCAGATAGGGCAGGTTCGTGATCTCTCCGGAAGGGATCTTGTATACGGGCAGCTCCAGCGACGCCAGGAAATCGATGCTGTCCAGATCAAAGGGCGTGGAGAGGTATTCGATGCCGATCTCCTCGCAGTAAGCTTTCAGCCCCGGTGGCCGTCAAAGCCGAAGTGGATGCGGCGCACCATCTCCAGCTGGCTTTCGCCGGCGCCCGTCTGCGCCTTCTGGTATTCGGCCTTTTCGGCAAATTTGCTCACGACCAGCTCCGGCACCGCCGTCTGGTATTTTACGATATCCGCCCCTGCAGTTTTTGCCGCAAGGGCCATTTTTTTTGCGCGCGCAAGGCTGCCGTTGGGTTCACGCCCGCCTCCGCGATGATGAGCACTGACATATAATTTCCCCCCTGTCCGCCCGGTTCCCGCCGGGCCGCTGCCAGGTTCGGGCCTTGCCCGGCGCGGCTGCCTGTGTTATGCCGCGGCGGCCTACTGCATCTCCAAACGGCGGCGCATGTTGTCCAGCTCCTCCAGCTGGCCCATATCCATCCAGCTGTTCTCGCTCACGGGATACACGCCCACGCGCCCGCCCGCGCGCGCACATCCGCGATGATATCTGTAAAGGGAGCGGCTCGTTGTACGCAAGGCCGTCGATGACCGACGGCTCCACCACATACACACCCGTGTTCGTGAGGAAATTCATCTCCGGCTTTTCAGTGATGCCGCTGATGTCGCCGTCGCCGCCCAGCTCCACCACGCCGTACGGGATGGTGAAATGCTTCACCGCGCACACCATGGTGATGACGTTGCCCTTTTCCTTATGATACTGGTAGATATCCCCGAAGTCCGCGTCGATGAGGATGTCGCAATTCGTCAGAAAAAAACGTCTGCGTAACTTTTTCCCTTCAGCAGGCTCAGGCCGCCCCGGTGCCCAGAGGCGTGTCCTCGTCCACATAATCCACGGTGTAATCCTTTGCAGATCGTTGAAATAGCTCTTGATCATGCTTTTTGTAGTTTACGATCATCGTAAACGCGCTGCAGCCCACATCCGCAAAGCGGTGGATGATATGCTCCACAAATGGGCATTTCAATGGGGATCAGGGGCTTGGGCAGTATTTTTGGTGTAGGGATACAGACGCGTGCCCAAACCGCCCGCCATGATGACCACGGGCGCGCATGCTTTTTTATGTGTCGATGTCCAGCCCGCCTGCGAACACCACGTCCTGCACCCTGCCCCCGCTTGTCCAGCAGCGGCAGCGCGCCGATGCCGTGTTCCAGCAGCGGTCTTGGCCCGCGCCCGCGCCTCCATGGGCAGCGCGTATGGGCTGTAATTCGCCGCCTCCCGCACCGGCCCTTCCAGCGGCAGGCTCTTTCAGGATGTAGCGGCGGATATCGCCGTCCGTAACAACGGCGCGCAGCACACCCTCCGGCGCGACGAACAGCACGCCCAGGCCCGTTTCGTCCAGCTTGCGCATTGCATCCAGCACCGAAATGTCCTCGGTGATGAAAAAGGTCGTCCACGCGCATCTTTTTTCCCCCTTCCGCCATGCTTTTTACAGCGCCAGCAGCGCGTCCACCACGCGCTGAGCATCCTCCCGCGTCAGGTTCGTGGAGCACGGCAGGTTGACGATCTTCGCGCGGAAATCCTCGGCCATTGCAAGGCCGTAGGTCTCGTTGCGGCCGTAGTCCGCCTGCTCGTGGATGAGCGCCCACACCGGGCGCGTTTGGATGTTCTGCGCCTTGAGCGCGGCGATAACGCCGTCCCGCGTGTGCCGCGCGTCCTCCAGATACAGGCTGTAAAACCACTTGTTGAGCGCACGCCGTCCCGGAAAGGCAGAATGCGGTATCCGTTTTTTCCGTCCAGCCGCTCTTTATAAAAATCGTACATTTCGTTTTTGTGGGCAAAAGCCTTCCAGCTGCTCCAGCTGTGCCAGGCCCAGCGCGGCCTGCAGGTTCGTCAGGCGGTAATTGTAACCTACCTCGTCATGCACGAATTGCAGCTCGTCCGCTTTCGCCTGGGTGGAAAGATGCTTCGCCCGCTCCAGCCAGTCCGCGTGGTTGGACACCACCATGCCGCCCGCGCCCGTGGTGATGATCTTATTGCCGTTGAAGCTGTACACGCCGATGTCGCCGATGGTGCCGGCCATTTTGCCCCTGTACGGTCCCTCGGTGTAATAAGTGCCCAGCGCCCGGTGGAATCCTCAATGAGGACCAGGCCGTACTTCCGGCACAGCTCCACCAGCCCGGGCATATTGGCCATATTGCCGAACACATGCACCGCCAGAAGCGCTTTCACGTGCGCGCCCGTGTGCCTGTTCACGCATTTGCCGTCCCGCTGTTCGGTGTTGGCGGCAAGCCACTCCCGGCCAGCGCCGGGCACAGGCACAGGCCTCGCCGCAGCCGATGAACACGGGCTCCGCGCCCGCGTAGCGGATGGGATTCACCGCGGCAATAAACGTGAGCGCAGGCGCGAGCACCATCACCGCGGCCCACGCCCGCCATGAGCATGGCCAGATGCAGGCCTGAGGTACCACTGTTGCAGGCCACGGCCCGGGGCATGTGGGTGTATTCGGCGATCTTTTTCCTCAAACTCGACACCTTTGCTGCCACCCGTGGACACCCACTCGCTGATAACGGCTTCGTTTACATACTGCTTTTCGTTGCCGGAAAATTCGGTACGGACAGCGGGATAAATTGCTGGCTCATATACTTCGCTTCTTTTCCTTTATAAAAATAGCGGGCGGGACGGGCGGCTGCTGCGCGCCCGCGCGCACGCGGTATCGCTTGCCGCGGCCGCCTCAGGTTTTTGCCGCCCGCGCGCCTTTGCGCCCAGCAGCCGCGGCCAGCGCCAGATATTTCAGCACGGAGGCCGTCAGCAGCGGTACGACGGCCAGGCACAGCAGCCAGGGACGCGTGGGCAGGAACCATTCGAAAAGCCGCGCGGTTCATTGATGATGACGCTCTCCAGCCGGAATTGCATGCCGCTGTAAATGCCGGGGTCCAGCCGTAAACCATACAGCGCACCCCGCGGCAGCGTAAAGGTATATACCCCGTCTTCGGCTTCCTTTATGCGCCCACACCCGGTAGGTCGCGTCGTATTCTCCATGTCCGCCCGCGGTTTGTAGAACACGCTCAGCTCGCCGGGGTCCATATTCAAAAACGTCACCCGAACCGTAACGCGCCGCACATAAGCGGGCACGCCCGTGGGCGATACGGCGGCAAGGTCCAGCTCCATGCGCGGGTCCACACTGGTGGAGGTGTAAAATCGCCCTCCTGTTCCAGGTCCGTCAGAGCAAATATGTCTTCCTGCGCGCCGGAAATCTCCGTCTGCGCCACGTTGCCCCGGGCACGCTGGTATGCGTCCTCGGCAAACCCGTACAGAGACGCCAGTATGCTGCCTGCCAGAAACACCGCATAGCAAAGCGCCACCAGCCGCCTGTCGTTTTTCCAGATGCTGTTCCAAAAGCCTTCACACGCTTCACGACGCCGCCTCCTCTCCGTTCAGCGGCACAAAGTGCATGTCCGCCCCCGCGCCCTTCTACGCGGTACAGCGTGGCGCCGCTTTTCAGGCCGTCGGCAAACAGCGCGCCGTAATTTTCCGCAAAGGCCGCGTCCCATTCATCCATATAGATGGCCGTGCATCCGCTGGCCTCAAGGTAATCGCACCAGACCGCGGGTGTAAACGGCTGGCTGGTGAAGTAGTCCACCTGTTCTTCCGTAAAGAACCCCGGCATCGCGTCGGCCCGGCGCACGATGTCCGGGCTGAATTCTCCCCTGCGCCGAAGCTGTAATCTACGGCCACATCGGGATAAAATTCATAATAAAGCTGGAACCAGCCCACGCCCTGCTGCGTCATGGACACGATGAACACTTTGTCGTCCCGCGTCAGGTAGTGCTTCGCGGCCTCAACCTGTTCCACCTGCAAACGGCGGCCCGCGTAATGGCTGTCCGGGTAATCCAGAACCGTAAGCTGGGGCTGCAAATATGCATCCGCACGCCAAATGCAGCCTCCGCACAGCGCCAGCAGGAACAGCGTGCCAAGACTACCGGGCTTTGCATTTTTCAGCGAAGCGCACAGCATCGTTACGGCAAACACCAGCCAGCCCGCATAATAGGGATAAATATAGCGGTTGTAATCGCCCAGCCCATAGGCCAGCTCTTCCTTGAACACATACACATAGGTGAAACCCGTGAAGATATAGAACGCCGCAAAGCCCAGCGTGCTCCACAGCGCCGTCCAGGCCGTGCGCACGCGCATGCGCTTGTCGCCCAGCAGGAATGCCGCCAGCAGAATGCTCAAAATCAGCAGCACGGTGATGAAGCCCGAGCCGTTGAAAATACGCCCCAGCGTGCTGTCCGGCGCGCCAACGCTGAACATCGTGAGCCGTGTTTGAAAACGCGCTTTTCATCAGCTCCATGATATCGGTAAATTTCTGGGTGCGGCCGATGCCCAGCAGCTCGGCAATGCCCGTCGTCACCATCTGTACCATGCCCATATCGGCCGAGCCGCCGATGTCGAACCGGTTGGAGCCCAGCACAACGCTCATGTGCGCGGCCCAGCCGAAGAACGCGGCCAGCGGGGCGCCCACAAGCGAGGCGCACCAGCACAGCTTTCCGCCAAGGCCCTTCAGCCGGAAGAACGGCACGTCCTCCTTCTGGACGAACAGCAGGTCAAAGCAGATGATGGCGGCCGCAATAAGGCACAGCGCGAAGCCCATGTCCTTGAAAGGCAGGACGCCGTAACGGCCAGCACCGCGCCCGTCATCAGTATGGGTGTTTTTTTCGCGGCGCAAAATACAGCACCAGTCCCGCGCCGAACAGCAGGCCCATGGGAATGTCAGAATAGGCGTTCATATACGTCGTCTGCACATAGATGCCGCGCTGATACACGGAAACCATGTATGGCACCAGAGTAAGCACCGCGGCGGCGGGTACGGCAATGCCAGTGCCTGCGGCCCAGCATGGAAATGGCGGCCGCGAATACTGCAAAAAACAAAATGTCGTACGCCGCGTACACCTTCCAGGGCACAAATACGCTGCCCAGAACTGGAACGCATAATCCAACATGATGATGCCCGGCACAAAGGTGCTCACGCGCATCTCGCCCGGGTTATAGGTATACAGCTGATTCTCGGTCTTGACGACCTTGGGCGCGATGCCCCAGAAGCTGAACTCGTCCCACTCGTTAAAAATAGGCCGGCGCACGGCAAACAGCACGATAACGGCCAGCGACGCCAGCAGGAAATATACCATGGCGGGCGAAAAAAACTCCCGCCAGCGGATGTCCTTGTGCTTGCGCCACAGCCAGACGCACGCGGCCGCCGCCGCGCCAAACCAGACAATGCCCGCAGGCACCAGCATATGCACGCTGCCCAGCGTGCTGTACCAGACCATCGTGCCGCACAAAACAAACAACGGCGTAAGGCCCGCGGCCAGACGCATTTTGTGTTGAGGAACAGGCACAGCGCCGTGAGCGCCGCGAAGGTAACGGTCATTTCAACAAAAGCGATCAAACGCAGGGTCCTCCTTTAAAGCGATACGGAGCCGCCGCACAGCGTCACGGCCCGATGTAATACGCCTGGAACAGCAGCAGCGCGCTGACGAGCGCGAAGCAAAACCGTAATGCAGCACACGCCACGCGGCGGCGTTTTCTGCGGCAGGCCCGGCGCAGGTTCTGCAGGGCCATCGTGCGGCCCATCAGCATGGATGCCAGCGCGAACAGCGCAAACAGCGCCCCCAGCAGATAGCGCGTCTGCACGCCGTTGATCTCCGGCAGGCTGACGGGCGTGCTGGTGAGGTACATGCCCGTATAGGTGAAGCCGTACATCAGCACGGCCGTCGCCAGAAACACCCAGGCGGTGCGCAGCTTTTCCCGCGCGCCCTCCAGCGCCGATACGCCCGATGCAAACAGCAGAAAAAGCGGCGCAAAGTAGCTGACAAACGGCACCGTCATGTCCATCCATCCAAAATTCCCAATGGTAAAGAGGTTTGCCTTGTCACGGTAGACGGAATAGAGCAAGACCGCCAGGTAGCGCGGCAGATTGGAAAAAACGAACGCGAGCTGCCGGCCCGGGTCAACGCCGGTGTCCGCATAAGCACACGGCCATAATTGCTGGCCAGCGCCGTATATCCTGTCAGCAGCGCATATATGATAATGCCCGCGGCCAGGCATACCGCCAGCACGCCCCAGCGCTGCGCGGCGGCCGAAAGCGCCTTTTTTCCCTTGCGGGGCTTCTGCTCGAACGGCAGCAGCAGCAACAGCGGCAGCAGCGCCAGCGTGGTGTATTTTGCGTGGAACGTCAAGCCAAAAAGCAGAGCGCCAGCACCGCAAGCCTCTTTTTTCGTCACAACGTCCGAAAGGCACAGCGCGATAAATATCCATGTCAGGCCCATGAACAGCCCGTCCGAGCTGCACGAGCCGGCCATAAACAGCGACACCGGAGAAATGGCCAGCGCGATCAGCACGGCCGAAAAGCGCCGGATGACCGCAGCCGCGTAACCCGCACAATACGGCATAGCACAGCAGGTTCGCCGCGCGCGCCAAATACATACAGGCCAGCGCGTCCGCGCCGAACAGCCGTCCCACGGCCACGCCCAGCGCCTGGGGAAGTACGGCACCAGCTGCTGCACCGGGGTGAACGCGCCCGGCGCAACCGCCCCCTCAGCTTTGTCCGCGCTGTACCGTGCAAAGGCGTCCGCGATGGTCGGGTCGTCCGGGGCCAGTTTTTCACCGCTGACGCCGTTGATATACGCCCCGGGAAATCCCGCACCAGCAGATTCACATCGTTTGGGAACTGCTGTTTTTCATCGAACAGGAACTGTCCGCTGCCCACGGCATAAGCCCGCAGGAAATGCATCGTCTCGTCCGGAGCCTGCATGGGCGGGTTGGCAAACACGAAACAGAGCCCGGCCAGAAAAAACCAGCACAGCGGTTTTCAGAGCCAGGTTCTGTTTGAGGAAATGCGCGGCCAGAAACACCAGAAGATACACGGCGGAAAAGCCGCCGCAGATGATGAGTGTCGTCGCTGCGGCAAAGCCGGGCATGCCCGCGCCCAACGAGTACGCCACACGCCAGTAATATACCAGCCCCACGCCGCACAGCAGCACAAAGAAATATCCGCAAAGCCAGCGGATGCCGGGCTTTGTCCAAAGCCGTTTGCATTTTTTGTAAGTTCCGCCATAAATACTCCATTCGCCGCCCGCACGTTGTGTCCTGCAGGCGGCAGATTTGTAATATTTTGTCGATATATTACAAATTGTATGCATCCACTTTATAGCCGTCCATATTTCCGCGCAGCCATTCGATGGTCTGGGCAAGGCCCTGTTCAAAGGTGTAGGCCGGCTGCCAGCCCGTCAGGGCGCGCAGCTGGAGGCGTCGCCCAAAAGGCGTTCCACCTCGCTTTTGCCGGGGCGCAGGCGCTCGGCCTCACACACCACCCTGGCTTCGGGATTGATCTGCCGGATCAGTTCATCCGCCAGATCGCCGATCGATATCTCGCGGCCAGTGGCGATGTTGATCTCCTGTCCGACGGCGGCGTCGCAATCTGCAATGGCCATGAAGCCGGCGGCCGTATCCCTTGACGTAATTGAAATCCCGCGTGGGCGCCAGGCTGCCTAAACGGATCTCCGTGCGGCCCGCCAGAAGCTGGGTGATGATGGTGGGGATAACGGCACGGGCCGACTGGCGCGGGCCGTAAGTGTTGAACGGCCGCACGATGGAAAGCGGCACGTCAAAGCTGCGGTAGAAGCTCTCGGCCAACCGGTCCGGCGCCGATCTTGGTGGCAGAGTACGGGCTCTGCCCTGATACGGGTGCTTTTCGTCGATGGGCACATACTGGGCCGTGCCGTACACCTCACTGGTGGAAGTCACCATCAGGCGCTGGGTGCCCAGGTCCCGTGCTGCCTGCAGGACATTCAGCGTCCCTTTGATGTTGGTGTCCACATAGCTGTCGGGCGAGTGGTAGCTGAACGGGATGGCGATGAGGGCCGCCAGATGATAGACCCGCTCCTGCCCGGCCATGGCGGTGCGCACCCCGTTGGGGTCGCGGATATCGCCCATGAAGATCTCGATCTCACTGCGGATCTCGGGCGCGAGGGAATCGATCCATCCACAGGGAATTAAACGAATTATAATAGCAGAAGGCTTTCACTTTTTCGCCTTTTTTCACCAGTTCTTCCGTGAGGTGGTTGCCGATAAAGCCATCGGCACCGGTCACCATAACGGTATGCGCCATATGGAAAACCTTTTTCTGCCGGGCTGCGCCGCAAATTCCGGTCTGGTGCGCGCCGCCCGTTTTTGCTTACGGGTATAGTATATCACGGTATCCGTGTATAAAAGCAGCAGCGCCCGGCCGGGGAGCTGCCGCGCGGCGGGCAGCGGCGGCGGCAGCGTTGCCTTCCCGACAGAAGGCAGCGCGGATAGCGCAGCCGCGTGCCCGAAAACCGCTGTTTCTTTTGCACACCGATACCAGTTAAGTATAATATAAAATGGGCTAAATAGCAATAAAGGAGGCTTTTGTCGGCCGGGCATAAGCGC
>VOFB01001186.1_pt1 | contig 20808 bp, 30 predicted proteins | sample 5384141 | NCBI WGS metagenome assembly VOFB01 (sample SAMN12384721, study PRJNA508395) | human gut metagenome | isolation source: healthy gut A | host: Homo sapiens | reverse complement strand
ACAAAATGCTGCACCGCGAGGATATCGATACTGTCTACTGGGCAGGGATGCCGGAAAAGAAGGACAGACCATCGAGGAAAACATCCGTATGTTCGGCGGTGTCCGCGAGGGGATGAAAGAGCTGCGCGTCTGGATCGATTCCCAGACAGAGGAGGAGATCAGGCGGGGCATCCGTGAGGCAAAACCGATGTCAGATTATGCAAACCTCGGAAAATCCGGCATTATGCGGACCATTGAGGATTACGCAATGGGAATTAATTTTTCCCGTGCAATGTCCGTGAAATACGGAAATCTTTTAAATGATGCGGCAGGGACGAGAAGCTTATACTGCAATTGCAGTCGGCCGTGTCATGACCTGCGTTCTCGGTATGGTCGTGATAAGGGAGCGTGAGATCCGCAATTTTGTGGAAACACCATTTTACCGTGTAGTCGGAAGTTTCACGGATGCGAACATCGAGGCGGAGTGGAAAGCGGTGGAGGGGTCGAAATACTTTGAATCTCCATTATTGTATAAGGAAAACGGATTTAAAAAGCAGGAGTCTGCGGAAAAAATTTAATTGCAGAACTTTCCGGGAAAACAGCGGTTGTGGAATCTATTGAGCGTGGAACATCCAGAAAGAAAGCACCGTTATTTTTAACCTTGCAGAGCTACAGGCAGAGTGTTCGAAACGATATAAGATCAGTCCGGATGAGACATTACAGGTGGCACAGGACTTATACGAGAAAAAACTGACGACTTATCCGAGAACGGATGCACGTGTGCTCTCCACTGCAGTAGCAAAAGAGATCGGCAAAAATGTGAGCCGGTTAAAAGGTTATGAACCGGTGCAGGGGTACGTGGAACGTATCATGAAGGAGGGCTTCATTACAACATTGCGAAGACCCAATATACGGATGACTCGAAATTACCGATCACTATGCGATCATTCCGACCGGTCAGCTCACGGAGCTGCGTTCTTTAAATGAACTGCAGAGAAGTGTGTATGATCTGATCGTCCGCCGTTTCTTAAGTATTTTTTATCCGGCAGCAGAATATCAGACGGTAAAACTTGTGGTGGCCGTCGGAGAGGAAAAACTTTTTGCCGGTGCAAAAGCATTAAAGGCGCCGGGATTTTTAGAGATTGCAGGAAGAAAACAGGAAGAAGAAAAGAAGGCAGCAACAAAGAGGATAATGAGGAGACGGATAGTCCGGGGGCTTCTGGAACTGGCAGATCAGTTGACTAAGGGGCAGGAACTGCCGGTCAATGGTTATTCTCTAAAAGAGGGAAGCACGAAGCCACCGAAACGCTACACTTCCGGTTCGATGGTGCTTGCGATGGAAAATGCCGGACAGCTGATCGAGGATGAAGAACTGCGTGCACAGATCAAAGGCTCCGGAATCGGAACTTCTGCCACCCGCGCAGAGATCATCAAAAACTGGTGCGCATCGGTTACCTGCACTTGAATAAAAAATCACAGATTCTGTCGCCGGAGGTGTTGGGCGAGATGGTTTATGAAGTCGTAAATATGACCGTCCCGGCACTTTTGAATCCGAAAATGACTGCTTCGTGGGAAAAAGGACTTGACGGTATCACGCGCGGAACGGTGATCATGGAAGATTACCGGGAGAAACTTGAGGATTTTATCCGAAAAGAGACATTAAACATGGTGGAACGGAATCTGACGTCACAGCTTGGGCACAGATCCAGCCGTTGACCGGAAAGGGCGCAAGAGGCATTGCGGCAAAGAAAAAAGCTTGGCATTGCCTGTCCGGTCTGTGGCGCGGAGCTTGTAACGACACCGTTTGGCTATGGGTGCAGCAATTATAAAAAAGACAGCACTGGCTGTGGCTTCTCCATCGGAACGATTGCAGGGCGTGATCTTTCGGAGGAGGAGTTCCGGGATTTGATTACAAAAGGAAGAACGGATGTTCTGGATGGTTTTGTCTCCAAATCGAAGAAGAAATTCCCGGCAAAGACTCGTTTTACAGAAGGATGAGGAGGGAAAAATCAATATCAGTTTTGATTTTTCGGCAAATGAACCACAGGTGGTGGAAGGAATCAAATGCCCGTCCTGCGGCGGTGACATTGTGACGACAGCCTACGGGTTCCGGTGTATCCATTATGACCGGGAGAAAGAGGACAGTTGTGATTTCTCTGTCGGAAAAATTGCAGAGAAAAGTCTGAATGTGTCACAGCTCACAGAACTCGTTACGAATGGAAGAACCGAACAATCCGCGGCTTTAAATCAAAAAACGGAAAAAAATTTGATGCCTGTCTCTGTCTGGAAAAAGATGAAAACGGTAAAGCGGTTATAAAATTTGATTTTGAACATGTGGAAGCAAAAAAAGTAAAAGATGTTGTCTGTCCGCTCTGTGGAGGTGAGATCGTCCAGACACCGTTTGGGTTTGGATGCGCAAACTATTCCAAAGAGAATCCGGAAAGCTGCCGTTTCTCCATTGGAAAAATGGCAGAGAAATCACTGACAGAATCACAGGTCAGAGAACTTTTGACGAACGGAAGAACCGGGACAATCCGCGGTTTCAAGTCGAAAACCGGGAAAAAATTCGATGCACGCGTGGCGTTGAACCGGGATGAAGCCGGAAAAGTGACCGGGTTAAAATTCGATTTCACGGATTTAGAGCCGGTAAAAGTGAAGGATGTTGTCTGTCCGCTCTGCGGCGGTGAGATCATCCAGACACCGTTTGGGTTTGGATGCGCCAATTACTCCAAAGATAACCCGGAGAGCTGCAAATTTGCAATCGGAACAATCGCGGGTGTGAAGTTAAAAGAGGCGCAGGTGAAAGAATTGCTGCTCCGCGGCAAAACGGAAGTCATCAAAGGTTTTATCGCAAAGACAGGCATGATGTTTGATGCACCGTTAAAACTCACGCCGGAAGGTCAGGTGACGTTTGATTTCCCGGAGAAACCAAAACCTGTAGACACGACTTTAAAATGACCGAAATGTGGACAGTATATGAAAAAATCCCAGTGGTATTATGAGTGTGAATGTGGATTTAAAGTGGCGCATACGGTGGCAAAGGTGGAGTTAGAGGAAGCCATTATGCAGGAACTTTTTGAGACCGGAAAGACGAAGAAAAAAATAACCGGATTTACATCAAAAGCGGGGAATGTGTTTGATACCTGCCTGAAATTTGAGGACGACAGGATCAGTTTTGATTTTGATAATCCGGGAGAAAACGTGGTGTTGGAAAATGCAAAGCCAGCTGAAAGCGCACAGAATCAGGAAAAAACAAACTATGTTTGAAGCGTAAATAAAATGTAAAAAATTGACAAAATTTATTGATTTTTGTCGGGTACAGGGTTATGCTTTATATACAGTGGTACGGTACATTGAGATATGTGCGTACAAAAATAAATTCAAAGGAGAAATGAAGATGAAAAAAGGTCATGAATTGAAAATTCGTGAGAGATTGTCTAAGAGTTACTTACAGGTTATTTTTATTGCAAGTATCTCTGCAATCGTTGGCATTATTGCATTGCTGGTTATGACAAGAATGTATAATAATGCGCTGAACAATTATGGATTCTCTCAGGGAGATATTGGGAAGGCGATGACAGCATTCTCAGGTGCGCGCAGCGAGGTTCGTGCGGCAGTGGGATATATGGATGAAGATATTATCAGTGATGCCAAGGATACGTATTATACGAGAAAAGATTCATTCCAGCAGTATCTTGACGACATTGAAAGCAGCATGGTGACACAGGCTGGAAAAGATGCTTATAATCAGATTGTCAAAGATCTTGACGGATATTGGGATCTTTCAGATCAACTGATCGAGGAGGGTTCAACCACAGATCAGGAAATCAGTAAAAAAGTCCAGAGACGTGAAGCAGACGAACTTGGACCTGCATATCAGGTAGTTTACAATGATCTGAAGAATCTGATGAACATCTATGTCCAGAAGGGGGATCAGATAGAATCAGTTTTGGCAGTGATGGAGATTATTGCTGTGATCATTATGATCGCAGTGATCATTCTTTCCATTTTGAGTGGCAGAAGATATGGAAACCAGATCGCAGATGGAATTTCAAAGCCATTACAGCAGATTTCAGAACGTCTGAAAACATTTGCGGAAGGAGATCTTGACAGTGAGTTCCCGGAGCATGATGCGAAAGACGAGGTTGCAGAAATGATCGAAACGGCAAGAAAGATGGCAGATAACCTGAATGTGATCATCTCTGACAGCGGAAAACTCTTAAATGAGATGGCAGATGGTAATTTTGCTGTCGCAACAGAACATGAAGAAAGATACACCGGAAAATTCAATGATCTTCTTGTCGGAATACGCAACATGAACCGTAAGATTGATGAATCTCTCCGTCAGGTAGAGGAGACAGCAGAACAGGTATCCTTAGGTTCCGGCAATATGGCAGAGGCTGCACAGTCCCTGGCAGAAGGTGCTACGGAACAGGCCGGAGCAGTCGAAGAACTTCAGGCGACCATTGCTGATATCACCGCCAATGTAGAACACACAGCAGAGAATCTTCAAAAGTCTCATGCTGATGCAAGAAAATATGCAGATGATGCGGATCACAGCCGTGAGCAGATGCACGCAATGGTGGAGGCTATGCAGCGTATCAGCGAGTCTTCCATGAAGATTGAGAATATCATTTCCGAACTGGAGGATATCGCAAGCCAGACAAACCTGTTATCTTTGAATGCTTCCATCGAGGCAGCACGTGCAGGTGAGGCAGGAAAGGGATTTGCAGTAGTTGCGGAAGAGATCCGTAAACTTGCAGAACAGAGTGCGGCTTCGGCAGTTTCCACAAGAGAACTGATCGAGGGTTCTATCCATGATGTAGAAGAAGGAAATAAAGCGGTTGCTTTGGTTTCAGAGACATTAGACGAAGTTATCAAAGGAATTAATGATATCGCAGATACATCCAAGTCCTTAAGTGAGAACTCACAGTCTCAGGCAACGGCTATGGAGCAGGCAGAGCAGGGAGTCAACCAGATTTCCGAAGTTGTTCAGTCCAACTCCGCTATGGCACAGGAAACTTCTGCTACCAGTGAAGAATTGTCAGCACAGGCTGAAACACTTGATAACCTTGTAAGACAGTTCACATTAAGAGAACAGAAATAATAAAGAACGATAAGTTACTGGAACGAGGTATGTGTGAACAGTAAGAATGAGAGAGAGTCACAGCAAAGTCTGTGGCTCTTTTTTTCTTGAATAATCAGTTTTATGTGTTTATAATGAAAAGGCGCAGGCAATCATGAAGTGTTGGAAGAATAAAGATACGGAATGATGAATGTGTGAAATATTTATGGAAGTTTTCAGACAGGAAGGAAGAAAAGATGGAAAACGCAAAAATCAGCAATTTATACGATTTAAATGAAACGATCGCAAAAGAATATTTAGAACAGTTTACATATCCGTGGGAGGCATTAAAAGGAATCAGTGATTTCATAAAAAAACTTGGACCAACATTAGATCGGGAAAAGTTTGGCAGAAGAGGCGAAGACATCTGGGTGGCAAAGAGTGCAAAGGTTGCACCGACCGCATGCGTAGACGGACCGCTGATCATTGATGAGGATGCGGAAGTCCGCCATTGTGCATTCGTAAGAGGAAGTGCCATTGTCGGAAAAGGTTCCGTTGTCGGTAATTCGACTGAACTGAAAAATGACATTATTTTTAATTCGGTTCAGGTACCACATTATAATTATGTAGGAGATTCTATTCTGGGATACAAATCCCATATGGGTGCAGGTTCTATTACCTCAAATGTGAAATCAGACAAGACACTTGTAGTAGTAAAGGATAAGACAACCGGGGAAGAAATCGAGACAGGCTTGAAGAAGTTTGGTGCAATGTTAGGTGATTTTGTGGAAGTCGGCTGCAATTCCGTGCTGAATCCGGGAACCGTCATCGGAAGCCACACCAATGTTTATCCGCTTTCGAGCGTGCGTGGCGTGGTTCCGGCAAATTCTATTTACAAAAATAAAAATGAAATTGTAGAAAAGCAGTAAAAATTCCGAAATGATATATTGCTTGTGGTATGTTTTTCCTTTTACAAAAAAAAGTACATAAATTTTATGGTTTCTACTTGTGAAAATGAAAAAATGTGCGAAAATGTTTGAAGTATGTTAAGCATCTAACAATGTTTAGCAGATGACATATCTATTTATATGTGAAAGGAGTCTTAAAATGATTTACACTAAGGAAGTCGAAAACATGTGTCCTGTAGCAAAGGGCGCAAAACATGAACCAGCTCCAATTCCGGAAGAAGGCAAATGGGTTCATTCTAAAAAAATTGAAGATATTTCAGGTTTTACACACGGTGTTGGCTGGTGTGCTCCACAGCAGGGTGCCTGCAAGCTTTCATTAAACGTAAAGAATGGTATAATCGAGGAAGCATTAGTTGAGACAATCGGTTGCTCTGGTATGACTCACTCCGCTGCTATGGCAGCAGAAGTATTACAGGGTAAGACAATTCTGGAAGCTTTAAATACAGACTTAGTTTGTGATGCTATCAACACAGCTATGAGAGAACTATTCTTACAGATCGTATATGGACGTACACAGAGTGCATTCTCTGATGACGGTCTTGCAATCGGTGCCGGTCTTGAGGATTTAGGTAAAGGCCTTCGTTCACAGGTTGGTACAATGTACGCTACCAAGGAAAAAGGAGTTCGTTACCTGGAAATGGCTGAGGGATATGTTACAGGTATTGCTCTTGACGAGAATAACGAAGTAATTGGTTACCAGTTCGTTTCTCTTGGAAAAATGACTGATTTCATCAAACAAGGCGATGATCCTAACACTGCTTGGGAAAAAGCAAAAGGACAGTACGGCCGTGTTGATGATGCAGCAAAAATCATCGACCCGAGAGAAGAGTAATGAAAGGAGACGGACAAAAATGGCATTATTTGAATGATATGAAAGAAGAATTGACCAGATCAACGCTGTGTTAAACAGCTATGGTATCAGCTCCATCGAAGAAGCTGAAAAGATTACAAAAGATGCTGGACTTGACGTTTACGAGCAGGTAAAGAAAATCCAGCCAATCTGTTTCGAGAACGCTTGCTGGGCTTACACAGTAGGAGCAGCTATCGCAATCAAAAAAGGATGTACAAGAGCTGCTGATGCTGCTGCAGCAATCGGTGAGGGACTTCAGGCATTCTGTATTCCAGGTTCTGTTGCAGACCACAGAAAAGTAGGTCTTGGACATGGTAACCTTGGTAAAATGTTATTAGAGGAAGAGACAGAGTGCTTCTGCTTCTTAGCAGGTCACGAGTCATTCGCAGCTGCTGAGGGTGCAATCGGTATCGCTGAGAAAGCAAACAAAGTACGTCAGAAACCTTTACGTGTTATCTTAAACGGACTTGGAAAAGATGCAGCACAGATTATCTCCCGTATCAACGGATTCACATTTGTTGAGACAAAGTATGATTACAAAGCTGCAAAATTAAATGTTGTATATGAGAAAGCATACTCCAACGGACTTCGCGCAACTGTAAAATGCTACGGTGCAGATGACGTTCAGGAAGGTGTTGCAATCATGCATCATGAAAACGTAGGTGTATCTATCACAGGTAACTCTACTAACCCGACTCGTTTCCAGCACCTAGTTGCAGGTACATACAAAAGAATGTATCGAGCAGGGTAAGAAATACTTCTCCGTTGCTTCCGGCGGTGGTACAGGACGTACACTTCACCCGGACAACATGGCTGCAGGTCCTGCTTCCTACGGTATGACTGATACAATGGGACGTATGCACTCTGATGCACAGTTCGCAGGTTCTTCTTCCGTACCGGCTCACGTAGAGATGATGGGTCTTATCGGTATGGGAAATAACCCAATGGTAGGTGCTACTGTCGCTGTAGCTGTAAGTGTTGAGAGAAGCTCACAAGGCTGGTAAGTTCTAAAGGTAATAATATAAAGCTCAATATGATATAATTAAATGGGGTATATAGAAAAAATAGAAGGAAGTCTGAAGGCAGGTGCTGAATGTAAATGTAAAAAAATTCTAAATGTTGAATTTAAATTGTCTGAGAATGATTTGACAAAAGATGTGTATCAATCGGTAGGTTCTTTTAATAATCGTAATGGAGGGCATATTATTCTTGGCGTAGTTGACCAAACAAAAGAAATTCGGGGTGTAAATCCCCAAAAGACAGATAAAATGCTTAAGGATTTTACAACGTCCGTTAATAATGCTAATAAAATAAATCCACCGCTTTATCTTACACCACAGATATTTGATATAAATGGAAAGACAGTCATTTATATCTGGGTGCCAGAGGGAACACAGCTTAGACGATTGAATGGTCGTATATGGGACAGGACACATGAAGGGGATATTGATATTACAGACAATGCGGAATTGGTATACAAAATGTATGCAAGGAAGCAGAGCACTTATTTTGTGAATAAGGTTTATCCGAAGCTTGGATTGGATTTCCTTGATTTTGATGTGATTCAAAGAGCATAAAAGATGGCGGTTTCAAGGGTGGATAATCACCCATGGTCAAATATGAATGAAGAAGAAATTCTGAGAAGCACAGGACTTATTTTAGCAGATCCAGATACCGGTCAGGGAGGGAATTACGCTTGCGGCAATTTTGTTGTTTGGTAAAGATCAGACCATTATGTCTGTATTACCACAGTATAAGACAGATGCTATTTATCGTGTGAAAAATATGGATCGTTATGATGACAGAGAGGTTATTATTACAAATTTAATAGATAGTTATCGCAGATTAATGGATTTTGGAAAAAAGCATTTGAATGATTCTTTTTGTGCTGGATGGTGACCAGAGTGTCAGTGCCAGAGATAAAATATTGAGGGAAATGATTTCTAATATATTAGCACATCGCGATTATTCCAATGCCTACACTGCACAATTTGTGATTGAAAGTAACAGAATTTTTACTAAAAACAGCAATTTGCCTCACGGACATGGTGAATTGAAACTGAATCAGTTTGAACCTTTTCCGAAAAATCCACCAATTTCAAAAGTATTTCGTGAAATTGGTTATGCGGATGAACTCGGCTCTGGTATGAGGAATACCAATAAGTATACAAAATTATATTCGGGTGGAACACCTGTGTTTTTGGAGGATAATATTTTTTTGAAATTGTGATTCCAATGGAATCTGTTGCGAGTTTGCAGGTTGGACCAGGTGAATTTTACAAGGTAACTGAAAGGGTGACTGATAGGGTAACTGATAGGGTGACTGAAAAGAGCAGGAGATTCTCGCATTATTATTAGAAAATGCGGGTTATACTATGCCACAGTTGGCGGAAAAATTAAAAATCAGCAGAAAAACAGTGGCAATGCGTTTAAAATCTTTGAAAGAAAAATCAGTGATAGAGCGTGTGGGTTCAGACAGAAAGGGTTATTGGAAAATAAATTAAAAAGTTGGACAAAATTTTAAGAATTTGATATTAAAAACTTTCGTGTTGCAAATACTTTCACAATTTGCTACAATAAAGTGGTAGCAAATACACACACGGAGGAGAAAAAGAGTTATGAGTGAAAATTTTAACGAACAGAACGAAAATAACCAGAACGAATATGGCACAAGCCAGAACATTTACGGAAACACCCAGACTACATACGGTGACACCCAGAATTCATATGGCAGTGAAAACAACTATGGAGGTACACAAAACAGTTACGGCGGTACGCAAAATACATATGGCTATAACAATCAGCCACAGTATCAGTCCGGGATGGAAAATCAGCAAAGAGGAGCTTGTGCCACAGATGAGTGTTGGACAGTGGATGCTGACCTATTTATTGGTGAACATTCCAATTGTAAATATCGTTATGTATATTATCTGGCTGATCGGAAAAAAATCCAAAAGACGCAATCCGCAAAAACTGGGCAAGAGGACAGTTATTTATGGGTCTTATTATATTTGGAATTATGTTGATCTTCACAATTATTGCATTGACGGTTTCAACGCTGGCCGGTGGAAGTTCGAGTGGCTCCAGTAAAATAGACACAGGCGTGACAAGCGATTATTATGCAGCGGATGATGACGGAGATCAGGCGGAGGACATCTTCAATCACGATTCCGGAGCCGCAACACTTCCAGATACTTCCGAAGACAGACCGGTTGTAGATGCAGAGCCGATGGACGGAACATGGGAGGATATGTCATTTTTCTTTGACGGACATGAGTATTCCTTGCCATTTGCCTACAGTGAGATAGAGGCGAACGGATGGACGTTTGATATAGCGGATTATGGTTACGAAGATGGTTATGTGATGAATGCGGGCGACCAGACTTATGAGTCAATTGAACTGAAAAATCCGGATTATCCAGATGTGACAGTAAAGATTGGCTTTGTAAATCTGGACAGTTCAGCAAAAGATATTACAGAATGTGACATTTATGCATTTTCTTTGGATACCTGTTATGGATTTGATCAGGTAGACGCATTCCCGATTATGTCAGTCAGCGGTGGATTGACGATTGGAATGGACGAACAGTCAGCGGTTGCAATCATGGGAGAATGTGATGATGTATACGAAGCTGAAGAATATAACAGTTATTCTTATCAGGATGAGGAGTACAACAGACATCTTGATTTTGAGGTAAATGACGAAAATGGTATTACATATTTTGACCTTACCTATTATCAATAAAAATCATAGAATACAGGAATGATACATAAAACAGATACTGCAGGAAAGAAAAGAATTCCGTGCAGTATCTGTTTTTCTTTTGCCATAATTACAAAAAAAGGAAATTGTATGTTTCAAAATGATAAAATTAACGTTATAATAATATCTGTTTTATGGAAAAATTTGTGTTTCAGTAACAAAATACGTTATAATAAATATTGGAACTCAAAAAGAGAAATAAATGCAGGAGTACGAGAGAATGAGGACTATTTTCAGGATTTTCAAAAGTGATGTGAAGGGGTTGTGGAGAAATAAGCTTGCGCTTTTGATCGCACTTGCAATCTGCGTGCTTCCATCCCTGTATGCATGGTTTAATATCTATTCGAACTGGGATCCTTACAGCAATACGGGAACGATACCGGTTGCGGTTGTTTCTGTGGATAAAGGATATACCAAGAGTGATGGCGAATTTGTGGTCATGGGTGATACCGTTATCGACAATCTGAAGGAAAATGACAAGATTGGCTGGCAGTTCGTAAAGACGGAGGATGATGCGATCGACGGTGTATACAGCGGTGATTATTACGCAAAGAATCGTCATCGGTGAGAATTTCAGTGAGAGCATGTACGGTTTTGCGGACAATGATCTGGTACATCCATCTGTTACCTATTATGAGAATGAGAAGAAGAATCCATCGCTTCTAAGATTACGGATACAGCAAAGGGAACACTGCAGACAAGTATTAATGAAGAGTTTGTGAATGTTGCAGTTTCCACTGTCATGGAGAGTATGAATGAACTCGCAGATGATGCACAAAAAAGACGCAGTATATCACTAAAATTATTGATAAACTGGATTCTGTCAATAAGAATCTGGATGATTATCTTGTGACAATTGATAACCTGATGTCCTGCAACGCAACCCTTGCGTCAAATTTAAAAACAGCAAGCGGAGAGGTTTCCAGTGCGTCCGGTAAATTAAATAATGGTGTTGCACAGGTCAACAAGGCAAAAACAGACGCACAGCAGACCATTACAACGTTACAGTCCCAGATGGATCAGGTATACCAGAGTATCCATACTCATTTGCAGGAAGTGAATACGACATTGTCAAAAGAACTTCCAACTGCGGAAGAAACTGCGAATGCCGCAGATAATGTATCGAATTCTACTCAGCAGATCGAGCTGTTAAAACAACTGTTACAGAGTGATCTGATTCCCGCTGGAAGCAACAAGGATGATATCATTAAACTGCTCGACAGCATTGAGCAGACAACAACTGCGGTACAGGGAGTATTGCAGAACCGGATAGGTGATCTTAACAATGCTGTCTCAGGAGATCATACAGCAATCAAAGCGGCAGCCAATCTGATCGATGCGGTCATGCCGATCGTAGAAAAACAGTTACAGGCAGATGTTGCAACGATGAAGGCAAATATTTCTGCTGCTTACAACAATATGGTAGCCTCCTTAAACAGCATGAATAAAGGTCTGGAAGGTACCGGTGTGGCTTTGGGCAGTCTCGGAAACACAGTGAGCAGTTCCAATGGAAGTTTTACCACTTTAAAAGAAATCATAAGTTCTGCGAAAGAGGAGCTGAATACGATCTTATCAGAATTGAATGAAGTGGAAGATGGGGAGAAATACGATCAGTTCATCCGTATCCTGTCCACGGATCCGGAAGTGATGGGAGAGTTCTTTGCATCCCCCTGTTACGATTCAAACAGAAAGAGTTTATCCGGTTGAAAACTATGGATCTTCTGTCACACCATTCTATACAATTCTTGCGCTCTGGGTTGGAGCTGTTATTTTAGTTGCGCTGATCAAAGTGCAGGTGGAGGATGAAAAGTTTGCAGGCACCAGATCATATCAGAGATATTTTGGAAGATTTTTACTGTTTTTGTTTTGGGACAGCTCAGGCAGCAATCGTTGTCCTGGGAGATCTGTATCTGTTAAAGGTACAGTGTTTAGAACCGATACTTTTTATATCGTTCTTTGCGTTTACAAGTTTTACCTTTAACCTGTTGATCTATACTTTGACGGTTTCTTTCGGAGATGTCGGAAAGGCATTTGTCGTTGTTGTCATGGTTATCCAGATCGCAGGATCCAGCGGAACATATCCGATCGAGATTTTGCCGCAGTTTAACCAGAATATTTACAAATACTTCCCGTTCCCATATGCGATCAATGCAATGCGTGAGACGATCGGTGGCATGTATGAGAATGATTACTGGATGTACATGAGCCAGCTGGCGGTATTTGCAATTGCAGCGCTGATCATTGGACTGTTTGTGAGAAAACCATTTATGAAGATGAATCACTTTGTGGAAGAGCGTATGGAAGATACGAAAATGATGTAAGGAGAAGATGCAATGGAAACAAATTATGAAGAATCTTATCGCAGGATCATGGAATACCAGAATGAAGAACATCTGCGTAACCAGAAAAAAATACGGTGGGGAATCCGTTGTGTCATTCTGATTCCAATGATATTTTTGATGCTGATGTTTTCCATGGACAGTTCGAAAGTAGTATTTCTGGTGCTTTGGATTGTTTCTTTGTTTACAATTTCTGCCTATCTGATCTATGTGGAATATATGGATTATACATTGCAGGAGCGTCTGACAGAGCTTGGAATTAAAGAGGATGGCAAAATTGACACGCTTCTTCCAAACAGCAGTATTGATAGCCGGTTAGCAGAGATGGAACGAAAGATCGCTGCCGACCGCGCAATCCTTGCAAAATATTTTGGAGAGTCTGAGATTATGCCGGATGAGGCATTGCTGGAAGAAAAAGAGGAAGAGACAGATGAGGAGAAAGATTCTGACGGATCTTCCGAAGAAAAGATATCCGGGAACAGGGACGGTAAGAAGAAAGAGAAGAAAAAAAGACAGGAAAAAGGATAAGGAAGATTAGATATGTTGAACATTTTTTTCGGATTTTTATATCGGATTTTAAAAGGATAAAAACAAATGTTGTAGCGGTTGTTATAGTCATCGGCTTATCGATTCTTCCTTGCTTGTATGCATGGTTTAATATTTTATCGAACTGGAGCCCGTATGGACCGGATGCAACGTCGAATATTAAAGTTGCAGTTGCATCGGACGACAAGGGGATCACGATTGACGACACCGAGTTTAATATGGGTGAAACTGTAATCGAGGGATTGGAAGCAAATACAACGATTGGCTGGGTGTTTACAGACACGACAGAGGAAGCAATCGATGGTGTTTACAGTGGCGATTATTATGCTGCCCTTATTATGCCGGAAGATTTTACGGAAGACATGGTAAGTTTTCTTGCGGATGAGATGGAGCATCCTGAGATCACCTATTACACAAATGAAAAGAAAAATGCGATCGCTCCAAAGATTACAGACAAAGCAAAAACTGCAGTTCAGCAGACGGTCAATACACAGTTTATCTCTACGCTGATCAAAAAGCTGCATGCAAGTTTCAGATGGACTCTTAGATTCTTCGGTTCTGGAAGAAGAAACAGGATCTTCCAATGTCATTGATATGCTGATCGGAAAATTAGAGGAAGCAGATGCAGATCTTGCAGTGTATGAGAATTTACTGGATTCTCTGATGTCGGTATCAGGAAATGCTGCATCTACTACAAATCAGTTTTCAGCTGTATATCCGGACATGAAGAGTGCGATCACAAGTGGACAGAGTGCAATGGGCAATCTGCAGAATGTGACGGGAACAGGATTGGCATCCCTTGGAACAATTTCAAAGGGATTATCTGCTACTTTTGGAGGTATCAGCAATGCGCTTGGCTCTATCGCAAAGGCATTGGATACTTCGAATGGAAATCTGTCACAGCTTTCTGCAACATTAGCATCTGCGAATATCAGTCTCTCGGGTACAAAAGAGATGCGATCACGGATATGCGTGGGGTGATCGGAGGACGTTTAGAGCGTCTGAACCAGATGAAGGGGGAAGAGGGATATGAGATCTTATCTAAATTGTTAGCTCATGACCCGGAAGAGATTGGAAGTTTTATGGCTTCCCCGGTTGAGATTGAGACAGAGGCAGTTTACGAGGTGGACACTTACGGTTCTTCCATGGCGCCATTCTATACCGTGCTGGCACTCTGGGTAGGTGGACTGATCCTTGTTGCGATCATACATACAAAAGTAGAGATGGAGCCGTCCTTTAAGAATGCAAAGCCGCATCAGCAGTTTTTTGGAAGATATATCATATTCTTTCTGATCGCCCAGGTTCAGGCGCTGATCACGGTATTGGGTGATCTCTACTTTATCGGGATCGAGTGCGCACATCCGTTTTTTATTCTGGCTGGCAGCATCCTGCTGTAGTTTTGTGTTCGGCTTTTTAATGTATGCATTGACAGCGGCGTTTGGAAATATCGGTGAAGGTATTGCGATCATTATCATGGTCATTCAGGTTGCAGGAGCCGGATGTACATTCCCGATCGAGACACTGCCAAAAGTATTCCAGGTTTTCTATCAGTTCCAGCCATTTAAGTATGCAATGGGTGCAATGAAAGAGGCAGTAGCCGGAATGTACCGGGATGATTATTGGAAAGATCTTGCAATTTTACTGTCTTATACGGTGATCTCCCTGATCGTTGGTCTTGTGCTTGCGGTTCCGTTCCGTAAACTCAACCATATTCTGGAGGAAAGCAAAGAAAAATCCGGCGTTATGCTTTAAGAGCGGAGCGTGCATTCTATTGTTTGAACAGGCTGGGTATGGTATGCAGTTCTATAATTATTATTTATGCAAATATACAAAAGATAGTCATACAGGTTATGACAAATATGCACAAAATATATAGGCAAATATCGTCTCAGACATTGACAAAGAAATATGATATTGATATTATTTAACTTAAATATGAGTGAGTAAAACTGTAAAGCGCAAAAGACTTTACAAGGAAGAGGTTTTCATTATGAGAAGACAGGTATTATCTCTTTAGTTGAGAACAATCCGGGTGTTACAAGCCATATTTCTGGATTATTCAGCCGAAGAGGATATAACATTGACAGCTTTTCTTCCGGGGTGACTGCTGATCCGCGGTATACAAGGATTACCATTGTAGCAAGTGGGGACGAGCAGATCCTCGAACAGATTGAGAAGCAGCTTGCCAAGTTAGAAGACGTGGTTGATATCAAGAAATTGGAGCCGGGTTCTTCAGTGACAAGAGAACTCATTTTGGTTAAGATTCGTGCAAAGGACACCGAACGCCAGCCGATTCTTAATGTGACAGAGATTTTCCATGGGAAGATCGTAGACGTCACAAATGATTCCATGGTCATTGAACTTACAGGTCATCAGGACAAGTTAGAGGCTTTTCTGGATCTGCTGCAGGGATATGACATACTGGAGTTAGCGCGTACCGGTATTACAGGACTGTCCAGAGGAACAGCCGATGTAAAAATTATGGAATAATAGTACATAAAACAAGGAGGACAAATCCTCTCCTTCACCAGAGGGTTCGATTTTTCCTTCGGAAAAACAAGGAGGATTTAAAATGGCAGCAAAAATATTTTATCAGGAAGATTGTAACCTTTCAGTACTAGAGGGACAGAAGATTGCAATCATCGGTTATGGTAGCCAGGGACATGCACATGCATTGAACTTAAAAGAGTCTGGATGCGATGTTATCATTGGTCTTTATGAGGGAAGTAAATCCTGGGCTAAGGCTGAGAAGCAGGGATTTAAAGTATATACAGCTGCAGAGGCAGCTAAAAAGCAGATATCATTATGATCCTGATCAATGATGAGTTACAGGCAGATATGTACAAGAAAGATATCGAGCCAAACTTGAAGAAGGTAATATGTTAATGTTCGCTCATGGATTCAACATTCATTATGGATGTATCGTACCTCCGGCTGACGTTGATGTTACAATGATCGCACCAAAGGGTCCAGGTCATACAGTACGTTCCGAGTACCAGGCTGGTAAGGGTACACCTTGCCTTATCGCAGTTGAGCAGGACGCTACAGGCAACGCGCAGGATATCGGACTTGCATATGCACTTGGTATTCGGCGGAGCAAGAGCCGGTGTCTTAGAGACAACATTCAGAACAGAGACAGAGACAGACCTCTTTGGTGAGCAGGCAGTTCTTTGTGGTGGTGTATGTGCATTAATGCAGGCTGGTTTCGAGACATTAGTAGAAGCTGGTTATGACCCAAGAAATGCATATTTCGAGTGTATCCATGAGATGAAACTGATCGTAGACTTGATCTACCAGTCAGGATTCGCAGGAATGAGATATTCTATCTCTAACACAGCTGAGTATGGTGATTACATCACTGGACCAAAGATCATCACAGAAGATACTAAGAAAGCAATGAAGAAAGTTCTTTCAGATATTCAGGATGGTACATTCGCAAAAGACTTCTTATTGGATATGTCCCCAGCAGGTCGTCAGGTTCATTTCAAAGCGATGAGAAAGAAAGCTGCTGAACATCCATCAGAGAAAGTTGGTAAAGAAATCCGTAAACTTTACAGCTGGAACAACGAAGAAGATAAATTTATCAACAACTAAATTTAATTTACTTCATACATAATAAGGAAAGAGGTTGTCAAACTTAGATGACGTATCGTTATTCGAGGGTTTGGCAGCCTCTTTTTTGTTATGGCGACGGGAAATGCAGCGTAAATTTGGATATGGCAGGAAAGATTTGCAGAGAAAGCCTTTCTTACTATGCAAAAATAGAGAAATCGGATATACTTGAAAGGAATTACAAAGTCAGAAAAATAGAAATGAAAAGGAAATCAGGATGAAAAAGGCAGTATTTTTTGATATTGATGGTACATTATGGAACTATCAGATGCAGATACCGAAAGCGCCGTTTGGGGCAATCCGGAAACTGAGAGAAAATGGACATTATGCATTTATCTGGAAGCCGTTCGAATATACAAAGTCCAAAATTATTGGGGATCGGATTTGATGGTGTGGTTGCTTCCTGTGGGGCACATATTGATTTTCACAAGGAGACAGTCTATCAGGTGCTGTTAACAGAGAAGGCAGGTGACGTATGCACTAAGTGTGTTAAAAATATCATATGCCGGTCGTGTTAGAAGGACCGGAGTATGTGTATGTGAATGAGAGTGATTTTTTAGATGATCCTTATGTGATACATCTGCGCAAAGAACTGGGGGAACATTTGCGAAACATTCCCACAGACCGCAGTGAGGTTCAAATCAACAAAATGAGCAGCATTGCACCGACTGTGGATGCCAGACAGTTTGTAAAAGAGATGGGAGAAGATTTTGACGTAGTCATTCACGGGCAGGGGATCATAGAGATTAACCCGGCAGGAATTTCCAAGGCAACGGGCATTCGGAAAGTCTGTGAAATGTTAGACATTCCGAATGAGAATACGTTTGCATTCGGTGACTGCAAATGACCTTGAGATGCTTGCGTATGTGGCACACAGCATTGCAATGGGAAACGGAACCGAGGAAGTGAAAAATACCGCAGAGTACGTGACACGTTCTGTGGATGAGGACGGTATTTTGCACGGACTGAAACATTATGGACTGATATAGGAGGATTTATGTCAAATTTAATGGATTATCTGGACTGGCGCGGTGACCTGACATTTCGGGAGGCACCTTTTAATGAGGTGGACAATCTGATACTGGCACAGCTTGTATATGTGGAATTTGCAGGAATTGTTCCGGCACCGGGGGAAGAGGGAACGATCACGGTAAAAGAAGCATGTGAACTCTTTTTTGCGGCACATGACAGAAAAGAGATCATGGAGCGTGTGTCTATGACGAAAACAGCGCATTTGTGTTAGAGAAGATGGCACAGACAGAGCGTTTCTGCAATGCGCAGTTGTTTGGCTATATCAACGACATCAGCAAAGAGGAACAGTCCCAGTTTTCTGTGGTATGTGTCCGGTTGGATGATAAGAGTATCTATGTATCTTTCAGCGGAACAGACAATACGATTGTGGGCTGGCGCGAGAACTTTAACATGGGTTATCTGTCCGAGACACCGGGGCAGTTGAAAGCCGTCGATTACCTGAATCATATGGTGAAAGAGGATTGGAAAAAAATCAGAGTCGGGGGACATTCCAAGGGTGGAAATCTTTCCGTATACGCATCCGTCAAATGTGACCGGAATATCCAGAAGAGGATCGTGAAGGTGTACAGCAATGACGGACCTGGATTTAGCGAAGAAATGATCCAGAGTAAGGAATACCAGTGGATGCTTTGCCAAAAATCAAGACCATTCTGCCGGAGTCCAGCATTGTAGGCATGCTTTGCTTGAGCATCAGGAAAAGTTTGAAGTGGTAAAAAGTTCCCAGAGTGGTATCCAGCAGCATGATGCCATGTCATGGGAAGTGCTTGGCAGCCATTTTGTCTATGTGGAGGAGGTCGCACCGCAGAGCATCCTGCTCGACGAGGCGATGAAAAAAATGGATTTTCCAATTGACGAAAGAACAGCGCGAGGAGATTGTCGATACGGTCTTTTCCATGCTCGATGATGCCAAAATCTATACGGTGGATGATTTTTACAACAGCAAATGGAAAAAAGTGCAGGAGTTTATGAAAGCGAAGAGCAAGCTTTCACCGGAAACACAGGAGCTTTTTTCAAAGGCGCTTCGCATGTTATGGAAAACCGGAAATCAGACGGTGAAAAAGTCTGTAAAGTCAGGCGATTTTGGAGAAAGTGGAAGAAGCCAATTCTCTATTTTCCACCGATAAATCTAAAAAAGTATGAAATCATCGAAAAATAATATGATATAAAAAAGAGAGAAAAAAGAGCAATAATGAGAAAACATGAAAAAATGTAGATATAAATACCTCTAAAGTTGGTTGCGATTTTGGAGCGAAAAAACATATTATATGACTATCAGTTAGCACTCAAATTAAATGAGTGCTAATAACACATGATAACAATAGAAAGCCTGATAACTTTCTACAATATCAAAAGAAAAAAGAAAAGAATATATATTGAATGGAGGAATCATCATGAAATTAGTACCATTGAGTGACAGAGTTGTTTTTAAAACAGTGTGAGGCAGAGGAAACTACAAAATCAGGAATTATTCTTACAAGCAGTGCACAGGAGAAACCACAGGAAGCAGAAGTGATCGCAGTTGGTCCTGGCGGAATCGTGGATGGAAAAAGAAGTTACCATGCAGGTAAAAGAGGGACAGAAAGTTATTTATTCCAAATATGCAGGAACAGAAGTGAAATTAGACGGCGAAGAGTATATCATCGTAAGACAGAATGATATTCTTGCAGTTGTTGAATAAAAAGTATTATTTATATTAAAATAGAAAGAGGTAGAAAATCATGGCAAAAATGAAATTAAATACGGATCAGAAGCCAGAGCAGCATTAGGCGCAGGCGTTGACAAATTAGCAAATACAGTAAGGGTTACCATTGGGACCAAAAGGAAGAAATGTTGTTCTTAGACAAATCTTATGGCGCTCCACTTATCACAAATGATGGTGTGACGATCGCAAAAGAGATCGAGTTAGAAGATGCTTTCGAAAACATGGGAGCACAGCTTGTAAAGAGAAGTTGCAACCAAGACAAATGACGTAGCAGGTGACGGAACGACAACAGCAACGGTTCTAGCACAGGCAATGATTCAGGAAGGTATGAAGAACCTTGAAGCTGGTGCAAACCCGATCATCTTAAGAAGGGAATGAAAAAAGCAACTGATACAGCGGTAGAATCCTTGAAAGCAATGATCCAAAAGTAAACGGTAAAGACCAGATTGCAAAAAGTTGCAGCAATTTCTGCTGGTGATGAGGAAGTCGGAAACATGGTAGCAGACGCTATGGAAAAAGTTTCCAAAGACGGCGTTATCACTGTAGAAGAGTCCAAGACGATGCATACAGAGCTTGACCTTGTAGAAGGTATGCAGTTCGACCGTGGATACGTATCTGCATATATGTCCACTGATATGGAAAAGATGGAAGCAAATCTGGAAGATCCATACATTCTGATCACAGACAAGAAGATCAGCAATATTCAGGAAATCCTTCCTCTATTAGAACAGATCGTCCAGAGTGGTGCAAGAATTACTGATCATTGCTGAAGATGTGGAAGGTGAAGCATTAACAACACTCTAATCGTTAACAAATTACGTGGTACATTCTCTGTTGTTGCAGTGAAAGCACCTGGTTATGGAGACAGAAGAAAAGCAATGCTGGAGGATATCGCAATCTTTACAGGTGGTCAGGTAATCTCCTCTGATCTTGGTCTTGAATTAAAAGACAC
>VOFB01002574.1_pt1 | contig 20825 bp, 25 predicted proteins | sample 5384141 | NCBI WGS metagenome assembly VOFB01 (sample SAMN12384721, study PRJNA508395) | human gut metagenome | isolation source: healthy gut A | host: Homo sapiens | reverse complement strand
CAAGAGGATGTTCATATGGTGCCAATGTGCTAATAGCATCTTCGAGCATTTTGTTGACCAAGATAGAATCTGGAGTTGTTCTGATATTCCATTTTACAACCATACCATCAAAACAATCAATAATCGGAGACAAATATACCTTCCCGGCAGGAATGGCAAATTCGGTTATATCGGTTAACCATTTTGTATTAGGACGTTCTGCGTGAAAATCCCTATTAATTATATTGTCTACCTCCGGTGTGATTTCACCTTTATATGAGCTATATTTTTTTATACGTTTTATTGGTACTGTTAAATTTTCTTCTTTCATAATACGTCGTACAATTTTCTCTGAAACAGTAACACCTATTTTCTTGAGTTCTTCGTAAATACGTCTATATCCATAGCAATTTCTGTTTTTTTGAAAAATCATTTTTATTTGTACACGGATTTTTGCATATTTGTCAGGGCGTTTCATCACAGACTTCTGATAATAGTAACTACTTTTCGCCATACATAGACATTTTAAACGCTGCTGCAGTGGATACTTATCTTCAACGGCATCAATAACCACTACTTTTTCATGATTTTTCAGTTTCATCATATTGATGCCTTGATCTTTTTTAATAAACCTAAAGCTTCTTTTAGTATATCTACTTCCATTTGTAATTGTTTGATTTGATCCTGCAATTCTGAGATATCCTGTTGCTCGGAAGGTTCTATATTAAAATCTATATTTTCTCTTTTTATTTGTTTCTTAGATGACATAAGACCTGCCACTCCAAATTTCTTATATTTGCGGTACCATGAATATATACTGGCACGACTGTAACCAATATCTCTTGATACATATTCTACACCTTCACCAAGAGAAAAGCAACGTTTAATTACATCTAATTTTAAACTTGTATCAGGATTGCGCGGATGATTTGGTTTATTAATATATTTTTGTTTGATTATATATTCTTTATCAAGTGAACCATGATAATCGGTAATGTCTGCTATTTTCTTTCTGTACCACTCATACAAGGTATGCCTTGATGGATAACCAAGAAGTGTTACTACTGCTTGTACTGATCCCAATCGTTCAAATTCCTTCAACGCTCGCTCTTTCTGTTCTTTTGTATACATTTATTTTACTCCTTTAGGAGTCCAAGAATATGTCCGCACCCCCGAGTGTGAGAAAAGTCTGTAAAAAATAATCCTTCTATGATAGAATATAAATAAATCATAGGAGGAATTTTTTTATGGCAAGACGTAGACGACGAATATGTCTGACAAAGGGAGTAAAACATGTAGTTCTTATGGCGACAATGACAAATTGACGGTGATATTTTGAACCGCAGATAGGAAAGAAGGACATATCAGCAATAGGTTTTGAGGTAAACAAGACAAATTTCTGAAAAGATATGGTTTTGAGGTGCGAACCGCAGTTACAAATAAAATATTACCTCAAATAGAAGAATGGCAACAACGCCCTTTATCAGCTGTGTATCCGATAGTTTTCATTGATGCAATCCACTTTTCGGTTCGTGATGAGCATATAGTGAAAAAGATAGCTGCATACATAATTTTTGGTGTAAATGACGAGGGTAAGAAGGAAGTTTTAAGCATAACCATTGGCGAAAATGAGAGTGCGAAATATTGGCTGGGAGTTTTAAATGAACTCAAAAATCGTGGTGTTAGAGATATATTAATATTATGTGCAGACGGTTTATCAGGGATAAAGGAATCAATAGCAGCAGCCTATCCAAATACGGAGTATCAGCGTTGCATTGTCCATCAAGTGCGCAATACATTGAAATATGTAGCGGAAAAAGACAAAAAGCATTTGCAAATGATTTAAAGAGTATATACCATGCACCGAACCAAGAAAGCGGATATGAACGTATGCAGAGTGTCACAAAAAATGGCAAGAAAAGATATCCTAATGTGATGAGAAGATGAGAAGAAAATTGGGATGTTTTATCACCGATGTTCAAATTTTCAGCAGAAGTCAGAAAAGTTATGTATACAACAAATGCAATAGAAAGCCTTAATAGCGTACTTCGTCGATTGAATAGCCAAAGGAGCGTATTTCCGAGCGATACAGCCCTTTTAAAGGCACTGTATTTGGCAACCTTTGAAGCAACAAAGAAGTGGACAATGCCACTTAGAAATTGGGGCAGAGCTTACGGAGAATTGTCAATTATGTATGATGGACGACTTGTTTAGCATATATTTTTATATTTATATAGTGTAAAAAATACGGTCTTTTACAAGACAGCTCTGACGCGGAAGAAAATCCGTGCTATATTACAAAAAGGCAGATAAGCTGAATTTTGCTTATCTGCCCAAATAAACTAAGTATTTTATCATAGAAAAATTAATTTACAGAAATAATCTCACACACTCAGTAATTTTTTATTTACAGTGCTTTTGCTACATGTATCGATTACTCGTTTTAATGATTTATGACTTGAAACCCATTCGACGAGCAGTAGCATGTCCAACTTGGTTTTTAGCTTTAAAAGTTCCATTTTTTAATACTTTCAATGGATTTTGACGAACGAAACATAACATCAAGTTTTAATTTCTTTAGCTGATATGCTATGACGTAGTTCCCAATTTCGATAGATTTTTCAAAAAAAAATCAGTGATGTTATTTATATCAAATCTCTTATATAGGTCGTTAAGATAAGACTTGAAACATCTGAATTCAGCTCTAAGTATATCTTCGTGCCATTCATCTTCAAATCCTCTTGTTGCAGTTGCAGTCTTTTATGTAGAAACTGATTTCAACTCTTTTGGATTTTAAAAAGGTCGCTTCTGTTTTGGGTATTTTGGTTTATACGATTTTGTATGGAACATTATTTTCTGCGTATAACCCGAAGTTGGATCAAATGCTTGATTTATTAGTTTTATTGAATCCGTCACCTGTTGTTGACTTTCGTTTTATGTTGACGCAATAGTCAAAGCGAGATAGAGAGCATATCTCAATATTAGGCAAATTCGGCGATATTGTATTTAAAAGTCGATTTGCTATTTGTGGAATATCTAACGCATTGTTGCAATGAAATACGTCCACATAATTGTCTTTGTTTCCCTCAATCATTCGTGTAGGATTTATTCTATAAATTAGCATGGGTACAAATGTTGATGGTGTCGTTTCTCTTAGTGTAATATAAATTATAATACCATGCTGTGATAATATAGTACAGACATATTTTGTTATTTTATCTGTCTTTTTTGTTTTCATATGCCATTTTAGGCCTATTTTCAAAATAGTAACTACCGAATTTCTTCAGTTCTTCATGTAAGGTAGCAAATTCACTACCAGTCAATTGATATGTACATTCAAATGTATGAGATGTCATAATAAGTATCTCCCTCCTAAAAAATTATTTGCGAAAAATCGTATACGAATGGAAATCTTTAAATTCCTTTATCTGCACTAATATTCTTCGCTTAACTTAATGTTTTAAAAGGAAAATAAAATTCTACATTTATTCTATTTTATATGACTATATAGACAGATTTGGAGTGGTTTACACTGTGATAAACAGAGATTTGAATTGTAGTTAAGATAGTTTGTAACAATTTATTTTGATCCAACAGTGATTTAGAATCTTAATGAGAGGATGATTTTTGATGTACTATAATGAAAATGAACTTCCGGCAATATTAACATTTGCGGAAGCTGTGGAGTATTTATATATCGGTCGCAATACATTATTAAAGTTATTGCATAACGGAACTATAAAAGGGATTCAAAAGTGAGGGAATCGTTGGAGAATAAAAAAAAAAGAAGACTTGTTGGAATTTATGAATACAGATAGGGCTTGACAGAATCAAGCCTATAACGTTATTCTTTTCTGCCGAATAGATACATCAGAGCAGTAATCGGCAACAGAGAAATCAGTATCCATTTACCCATTAAAAACACCTCCTTACCAAAGCATAAGCAATACTTTTTTAATTCCTTTTAGTATCGTTCGTATCATACCGGAAACCTCCCTTCGATTATTCGTGTAGATAATGTATAAGTGAATAATTGAATTTTACTAAGATAAAAATTACTCAAGTATAAATGAGTAAAACGTAATTGACTAAAGTTATGAATTGTGATATACTGATTTAAACAAAAAGAACGGAAGTGAGAGAGCATGTTTATTGGAAGAGAACGTGAAGTAAAGCGGCATTGGACAGATTATACGAATCAAATAAATTTGAATTTGCCGTTATATATGGGGCGCAGACGTGTCGGAAAGACAGCACTTATAAATCACTTTATAGATAATAAAGAAGCGATTTACTTTATGGGTGTTGAAAGTAACGAAAAACAAAATCTTGAAAATTTCAGTAAAAGCATCATTGAATACAGTAGCGGCATTGAGGCGGAAACGTCATTTCTGTCATTTCAAGCTGCACTTGAGTATGTGTTTAAAACTTGCTGAAAAGAAACGACTGATACTTGCAATAGATGAATATCCGTATGTAGCACGTTCATCAAAAAGTTTGGCATCAACTTTACAACTGCTTATAGATAAATATAAGGACACTTCACAAGCTAATGCTTATTTTATGCGGTTCGTCAATGTCGTATATGGAGGATGAAGTGTTGGGTATAAATCACCGCTTTATGGCAGAAGAACCGCACAAATGAAAATACAACCTTTTTAGTTTTGAAGAAACATGCAGATGTTTTAAGAATTTTCGGACGAAGACAAAAGCACTTGCGTATGGTATTGTGGGCGGAACACCTCAGTATTTGTTACAAATAGATGATAGATTAAGCATTGAAGATAATATAAAAAATACTTATCTGAATCCGATTTCCTTCCTATATGAAGAGCCGACAAATTTATTAAAGCAAGAAGTGAGAGAGAGCCGGCTATATATACTGCGATTATAACCGCTATTGCGGTCGGTGCGTCGAGAATGTCGGACATTTCAAATAAAGTCGGTGAGGACAGTAATATTTGTGCGAATTATCTTAAGAGTTTGATAAATTTGGGGATTGTAAAAAGGAAACTCCGTATGGTGAGAAAACATCTCGAAAATCTATATATTCAATAGAAGATAATATGTTCAGATTTTGGTATAGATTTGTTCCTAATAATAATTCTGTTATAATGCGCGGTGCGGCTGATATTGTGTATAGACGTATCGAACCGCAACTTTCGGAATATATGGGTGCTGTGTTTGAGAAATTTGTAAACAGTATCTTTGGAAACTGCTTCTTGACGGTAATTCACCGGTTGAGTTTCGGAACTTGGGCGTTGGTGGGGAAACGATCCTATTGAAAAAGAAACAGACAGAAATTGATATAATGGGCGAACAGGACAAACAGACGGCTTTATTCGGTGAATGTAAATGGACTAATGAAAAAAGTTGATCTTGGTGTGCTTGAAACATTGATAAAACGCAGTAAGCTGTTTTCATATATTAATGTGCATTTGTTTTTTGTTCTCTAGGTCCGGGTTCACAAAAGGCTGTATTGATAAGGCGAATGAACTCGAGGAAATGTATCTCTTGTAACCTATGCTGATATGTTGAAGTGAAAAACGTAAAAGTCATACATTAAAAATATATAATATCTCTGTGTAATAAAAATACACGGAGGTGAAATTTATATGTTCCAAAACGAACGATTTTGTACTTGCGGAGTAAATTGAGGAAGTCCCTATTGTATTACAATGTATGATGTGGAATATGGTTGATACAATGGAAGTTGAATCAAAGGATTTACTTTCAAGTATTTGAACTGTCAGAGTATGACGGTATGCAGAAAATCGTGCATTCACAAGAAATGCCGGAGTATAAAATGGAGTATCTTATTAAATTACAAGTGCTCCTATTTTTGTGGGCAAAGTTTATGTGATTGACGATAAAACACATTCGACGATGCTGAAAGCAGAGGAGGTATTAGGGTGAGGACAAAAGATGAAAGAGGAAAAATACACTTGTGACATATGTCACGAAGAACATGACGTATCAGAACAACATATTTTGATGAATCGTATTTGTGTATTGAAGATTGTTTAAGACGTGAAACATTCATTGCCGTGATGTGGTGACAGACGTGGAATGATGATTCGGCGGATGGTGACTTGTGCAAAACTTGTTATGATGAAATTACGTCCAGATGTGAAAAGATGTGATGCAGTGATTCACTATGATGATGCTTGCTATTATGAAGATGAAGAATTATCATGACCATCCATATTGCAGAGATTGTTTTGAATGGACGAGATAATACATGACTATTACTATAAGCCAGAACCGATATTTTACGGTGACGGTCCGAGATATTTAGGGTGTGGAACTTGAACTTGATGACGGCGGTGAAAATGAATTTTGTGCAAGTAAATTGCTTGACATTGCAAATGCTCAAAAAGAACATATGTACATCAAACATGACGGTTCACTTGATGATGGTTTTGAGTGCGTAACTCACCCAATGACACTTGACTATCACATAACAAATGCCTTGGAGAGCGATTCTTAACAAGGCGGTAGCAAAAGGATATTTAAGTCACCAAGCCGGAACTTGCGGACTCCATGTACATATCAGTCGAAATGCACTTGGAGCGGATTATGAAGAACAAGAGGCAACAATAGCGAAGATTCTCTCACTTTTATGAGAAGTTTTGGAATGAAATCTTAACATTCAGTCGAAGAACTGAATCACAAGTAGAGCATTGGGCAAGACGTTACGGTGGCGGAATAATCAATCCAAAAGAAACGCTAAAAACACGCAAAGAACTCACATATGGGGGCGATATGCTGCGGTCAATCTTGAAAATGAAGCGACAATAGAAATGCGAATATTTAGAGGTACTTTAAAGTACAAGCACGTTTATAGCAACCTTACAGATGGTAGATGAAATCTGTAAGGTTGCTATTTCTTTGTCCGATGAATTTATGCAGAGTTTACTTGGCTTGATTTCGTAAAGGAATATCAGACGACAAACAAGAACTGATTAATTATCTGAAAGAAAAAGACTTTATGTAAATGAACCGATAAGAAACGAGGTGGAAATATAATGTGTGGAATATATGGAGTGCTTAGTTACAAAGATAAGCTAAAAGGATATGAATGAACTTGTGGATTTGCTCGGCATGGAAAGTGCAGAACGTGGCACAGACGCAACGGGCGTTGCATATTCGATTTTGGGTAATATGAAGATAAACAAAAAGTGCGGTAAGTGCATATAAGTTTAATCCGAATATTCCGAAGTTTGTCAATACCGTAATCGGTCACACAAGACACAGTACACAAAGGTGACAAGAGCAAGAACTACAACAATCACCCTTGGAGTGAAATGGTGAAGAACTGTCAGTTTGCACTTGCTCATAATGGTGTGCTTGTTTAATGATAAAGAACTTCAAAAGAGTATAACTTTAAAAGCAAAATTGAAACAGATTCATTTGTTGCAGTACAGTTAATCAAGTATAAAAACGCACTTAATTTCAAGACGATCAAATTTATGGCTGAAAGTATAGAGGGAAGTTTTAGCTTTAATATACTTGATAATCAAAACAATTTGTACCTTGTAAAAGGCGACAGTCCGATTTCATTAATTCACTTTTAAGGATAAAGGTGTTTATGTGTTTGCTTCGACTAAACAGATATTGTGGAAAGCGTTGGTTGATTCGGAATTATTTCAAGATTTGGAGAATGGCAAGTATGAACATATTGTTCTTAATGAGGGTGATATTCTGAAAATCAAAAAGTAACGGTAAACGTGAAAGAGGTCATTTTAATTATATCAGAATCATACGGCAGACATTGGTACGATTACGGTTGCGATTGTTATATTGATACGGGTATGAAGATTATTATGCGGAAGAATATCTCGAAGACATAAAGACAGTTGCCGCAATGTACGGCGAGGATCCGGAAGTGATACAGAAATTGTACAACGACGGATACACACTTGAGGAATTGGAAGAAATGATTTACACTTGATACTAAAACAGTACCATTAGGGGTGGGTAAAACCAAACTAACGGCATTTTTTTTTATTTGCAATCACCTAAAATTATATTAAAGGAATAAGAAATGGTAATTATTTTTTGAATTATATAGTATATTTTCTTAATAAAATAGAGTAATTATTCATATATGGCGAAAAATGCATATTATTTACGAATGCGGAATTGTTTATTATAAATTAGATTTTAGATAACTTAGATCGAAAGATATTTGAGATGAGTTAGTTATAGTGGTATTTGAAAAAAATTGTAAGTTTATCAATTGTGCTTTTAGCAAAAATATGATATAATAGTGTAAATTATTATTGTATATTATGGAGAACCAATAAAATCAACAAAATTTAACAAATATTAAATAGTATATAATGACAACAAGTTAGTATTAGTTTTTGTATAATAAATTAAATGAATGATGAGTTTTAACATGATAAAAAGGAGTGGAAAGGTACTATGGATAACTATGAGATTTTAGAAACTATTCACAAATCTAAAACTGGTGAGACAATCGTTTTTAAGGTTAAAGAAAAGAATAAAAAAGACATGTGATAAAGTTTATGCATTAAAGCTAATTGGAGAGTTGAATAATAGATTTCAAAAATTAATGTTTAAAAGGGAAGTAGATGCTCTTAAAACTTTGAATTCATATGTAATGGAATAGTGAAAATTAGAGATTACGTTTAAATGCTGAGTTTGATGGGAAAATGATTGTGGACTAATTTTATTAGACTATGTCGATGGAACAAATCTTGAAGAAGTGGAATTAAATCAATTTTTCACAGATAGAAAATATGAGTTGTGTTTAAAAATTTTCAAGGCTATAGAGGAAGCACATAATAAAATGTATTACACCGAGATATTAAACCATCAAATATAATGTATAATGTAGAAACAAAAGAAGTGAAAAATTATTGATTTTGGAACGAGTAAGATAAAATCTATAGTAGAACAAGAAACTACATTACCATTCTATTTCAGAATTTTTCAGCTCCAGAAGTCGTAAAAAGGCAACAGTACAACGGAAGCTAGTGACATTTATTCATTAAGGTGCTGTCATGTTTTTGTGTTATTTAATATGTTACCTAATGGTACTAAAATGATTTTGCAAAAACAATGGATGATTTAGGAACTACTGAAATATTAAAAAACTTGATAAGTAAAATGGTAGCAGAGGAACCTGAAAATAGATTTCAAGAACTTGCTCCAGTCATTGATATTGTGGAGGATTTGATAGGTGATAATAAACATCAAAAGGATACATATTTATGTAGTGTTGACATAAAAAAAAGTTGAATTATTTAAAGAAAACTTCATTAATAGAAAATGATGCGACTATGACAATTCTCACAAATTCTTATTTGAAAAAATCAATTCAAAGAATGTTCGGGTTACTATAATGAAAAATTTGAAAAAATATATTTTCAGGTAAAAGATAGCATTGGAATGTATATAACGCTGAAGAAGAGTTATTTATGGTTCATAAAAATTATGCCATTATCTGCGGACAGAAAAAGTAAGTAATATAAAAAGGATTTACTATTGAGGGTGTTATAAAATTTATTGATAATAGAAGAAGATTTAATTTATCTAGAATATCGGAAAATAATAATGAAAAATTAATTATACAGTTTAAAAACAATAAAAAAATAAAGCTACATTACAAAAAACAGGATGAGCTATTTGATAATTTGTTTGGATATTGGTCAGAGGATTGGATGAATCAATAATAAATGAAAAAGAAAGAGTAGGAAAGGTTATTTACTCTGATTTTGAGATAATAGATAATCAGTTGCTACTCACTCTTGAGGAATACAAAATAATGATATTGATGAAATAGAAAATGGTACGAAATATATTGTTGAATACAAAGATCAAAGAGGAAATTTATTTCTTTTTTGATGTAGGTACTTATCATGAGATAAATTATGATAAAATAAACCGATTTTGGTCATTACATTGGATAAAAATATACAAATAGGAAAAAGTGCGTCAATTATTAAAAAAGCAAAAACCGATTATGGAAAACTATTGAGCAAATATAAGTGCATATAAAAGGCAACATCGTGCTATACGTTCATTACATGATGATAATTATTCTTCTAAAAACTTGAAGGATATTTTACTTAATTTGGATGAACCAACGTATACCCCTATTTACAAAATATAAAATTTAGTACAAATAAATTGAATTCTTCTCAAAAAAAGAAGCAATAAAAAAAAGCACTTTATTCTGATAGTATTAGTTTAATACAAGATTATCAGGGACAGGAAAAACAACAGTAATAAAAAGAAATTATACAACAAATCTTAATGCAGATTGATAAGCTAGATGATACATCTAGAATTCTTATTGTATCCCAATCCCATACTGCTGTAGACAATATTATAGAAGGTTTAATAGAAATGAATAGCGGGCAGTGGAATATTATCCGTATTGGTCGTACGGAGAACATATCTGCAAAGGTGGAAGAAAAATGTACTATAGGTGCCATTAGAAAGAATTTATTTACAGATATTAAAGAAAATTCTAATGCATACATAGAACAAAAAAATTTAATGTATAAAGATATTTTAGACAAAAAAATGGTAGAAAGATGGTCAAGAATAAAAAGATATACAAGCTGATTGGATTAATAGATGCAGTAATTTAGAAACTTTGGATTATCAAGTTATAAAAAGTGCAACTATTATTGCAGGAACATGTGTTGGTTTTTTGTCTAATGATTTTGTAAAGGACTTAGATTTTGATTATGTGATAATCGATGAAGCGGCAAAAGCAACAACACCAGAATTATTAGTATCAATAATTAAATCTAAGAAAATTGTATTAGTAGGAGATCAAAATCAGTTACCAGCTTATGCAGACCAAAATTATCTCCTATAATATCTCAATTAACCAAAGATCCTAAATATAGATTGTTTGATTTGTTGTTTAATGTGTTTGCCAGATACGCATAAACAAATATTAACTGTTCAATATAGAATGAAACGTAATATTGGTAATTTAATTAGTCAAGTTTTTTATGATGGTAAAATAGCAACTGAAGTTGATGATAAAAATAGAACACATCAATAAAAAATTTGAAGGAAAGTCAATTGTATGGATTGATACATCAATGATGAATGGAAAAGATGAAGATAGACTTAAAGGCGGATCATTTTGCAATTATATTGAAAATACTATAATAAAAAACTGCTAGAGTGTTTTTAAAAATGAGAATGTAATTAAAGATTTGGATATTGGTATTATTACGGGATATCGTGGACAAAAAAGAATTAATAAGAAAATCAGTAAGTAATGGTGGTTATGATAAAATATCAAAAAATTGATATTAATACTCTAGATGCATTTCAAGGAAGAGAAAATGACATTATCATATATAGTACAGTTAGAACAAAAAAAATTCTATAGGATTTCAAAAAAAAAAGGAAAGAGTTAATGTTGCTTTTCAAGAGCTAAAGATTTGCTTATAATATGTGGAGATATGGATTTTTTCTATAAATTTGATGATCCGGATAATAAGTTTGTAGAAATAATTGACTATATACATGAACATGAAGATGAGTGCCTTATTATATCAGGAGGAGAATTATAATGGACAAATTAATTGAGTCGTTGTTGAATATTAATATACGGAAGAATGAAGGATATATTTTGTGAAACAAGAAGATATATATGTGCCTATAATAAAAAACAGTATTATCAATTACTAAACGTTCATTTTATAGATTGCCATTGTTAGAAGAAATAGTATTACGCTTGATAAATGAAAATTTGCAGGAAATTGATGAATTGGCGAATGTATTGGGGATTGATAGAAAATTATTAGAGGTAACTTTTAGCGGATTTGAGCGTGAAGGACATAATTTATTGTACAACAAATAGGTGTACATTGTTGTCGAAAGGAAAGCAAGTATTAAAAGATTTAAGGACTGTTCAAAAGACGCAAAGATACAATTAAAAATATTTATTTAGACCCGATTAATAAGAAAATAATTACAGATTATGACAACTATCAATTTATTGGATAAAGTTGTATATAATAATGATAAAAAATTAGAGGCAGATATTACTGTAAATAATATTGAAATATTTAAGGAAAATATTGAGAGTGTTAACAAAGTATTCCTTGATGAAATGAATTTGTTTAATGATAAAACAAAAGCGAACCTGATGAATTATTAAGTATTGATGGTATAGAGAATGTTTTTGTAAAATTTATTCGAATTCCTATAAATATATATGTAAGTGCAGATGGATATGATATAGATGTTTTAGCTAGTAGTAAGAAGTATGATACATTATTTAAAATGTTTAAAGATGAAATAATTGAGCAAATAAGAAGAAAAAATTATTAAAAAAGCTTTTCGTTAAATATAAACCAAGAAGAGAATTTACAGCTTTGAATTTGCAGGAAAACGAAAACCTAAAAAAAATGTTTATTAAAATGTAAAATAATAAAAGTGATAGAAATGAATTAAGACAAGTTATTGAAAAGAAATTTTTTTAAATAGAAAATTGATGGATGAAGAATTTGAATACTTGTTAAAATATCTATCAGCACATTCCCAAAATATCAAAATTGTTGTACATAATCTAAATGATTGGATCAAAAGTGACTTGTATATTGAGGTTAAAACGATATTAAATGGGAAGACATATGAGATTGGCTATGACGAATGTAATGATTGGAAGAATGCAATTTCTGCTATAAAAAGAGATTTGCCTAATTGTACAAAAGACCAAATAAAAAAAGTAAATAAAAGATTTTTATTTTTTCTTGAATTTTGATGATAAATATAATATCATAGCAGTACCTAAAGATATATTAATTATAGATAATAAAACTCATATTCATAAGATTGAGTTTTATTTTCAGATATTGATTCATTGAACTGCATAAAAGCGATTTATAATTATTTATCAAAGGATTACTAGATTGTTGATAAGGATATAGTAGAGAATATAAAACAATACCAATAAAATATTTGATATGCGGTTGAGTATAATTTAAGAAAATATGATGGACGATTGTGTTCGGTATGTGAACTTTTACAAGTAAAGATGTTTAGTTTGTTCCGATTTCAAGATTGGTGTCAAAAGGCGGAATAAATGCAGTTACGGACTATTATAAAAAGTTGGGTGATGAGCATTTTGATAAATTGATTGATATGTTTGTGTTTGACGCAGTAGTGTGTACAGACAGACACTTTGGTAATTTCGGTGTTCTTGTTGATAATCATACGAATACGGTAATTGACAATGCACCGATATTTGATAACGGATTGTCATTATGGGGATTTGCAATGGCAAATGAACTTGATGATATTTCCGCATATGTCAATACCCGTACGCCTGCAACATATTCGGATTTTATGGGTTTGCAAAACACTATATAACAAATTCACAAAAACAAAAACTGCATAAGTTGCAAAAACTTCAAATTCAAAAAACATCCAAGATATAGTGGAGCAAGAAAATATTAAAAACAGTTGAACGTGTAATACAAGAACGTGTTGAATTGTTGCTTAAATAAAAGCCCTCGAACAGTAAAATGTCGAGGGTTTTGTTTTGTCTAAATTTTATTTTTTTTAAATACTTAAAATATCAGCAATAACGGAAACTAATTAAAAAATTCATATGCACATTAAATTTTTCTCAATTGAATATACAAAGCTCAATGATATAATAAAATCAAATCATAAAATAAACATTAGGAGGGATTTGATTATGAGCTTTTATAAAAGATGGTATCAGTATGTGCTGCAGTCGCATTGAGCACATCAATAATTCCGGTCATACCGGTTTCTGCGGATACCGGTATGACACGTTATGAAGCAGAACGTCAATATACCGGTGGATGGGCTGATGTTGTGCAAAACAGCATTGCATCCGGCGGCTATGTAGTTGAAACGCATAGGCGGAAAAAGCACAGATATAGGTACGGTTGTATTTAAGATATGGGCAGAGGAAGCCGGCACATATAATGCAAAGCTTGGATATATCGAAAAAGGATTCCGATTTTTATGTCAGAGTAAATTGGTATGCATGGGATACAGGAAACGACACAAATTCACGACAACGGCAAGCAATAGCGTTCAGACACAGGAAATGACGCTTAAACTCAATGCCGGTTGGAATGATGTAAAGATTTACAGCACAAAGGGTATAACTGATGATGGAACAGATTACAGAATATCTGTAGATTATCTTGATGTCGATACAGAGGGATATACATTGCCAAATATTACGGAGGACACAAAGGCAACGTTAATATACGTCACATCGTGACATTTACAAGGCGTCGGACGGCAGTGGTATTCCCGGTCTGGACAGAGCGGTAGTGCGGATTTTATTGTCAAAGCCGATGAGGATGGGGGCGTATAACCTTGGTATATGGTACAGCAGTGCGGATTACAGAGCACTGGAAGTATATGCTGATAATGTTCTTGTTGATACTGTATATTGCCCTGTTACCAACGAAAGCGATAGAATCGATACTGCTGTGGTACAGCTTACCTCTTACGGCAGGAGAGCATAAAATCACATTTAAAAATCAATACGGTCAGGCTCTTGATATTGATAAAATTCAGTTAAAGGAAGCGGAAAACAACTCGGAGAGTAACACTGAGAATATCAATCTACTCGGAATAAATACGGAGCCACCGTTTACAAACGGCATTTTCAGCATTGATTATAAATTTAAACACCGGTAAGGCAGACTATAAATACGGTAGTGACATTAAAGTAAGCGGGTTTGAATCTGAAGTTAAAGTGAAAATTCGTATGACAGTGGTGACGGAAATATGATAAATACCGTTGTAAAATCATCGGATTATACCGATCGTTATATTTACATACGATGTCTTGAATGACGGTTTCCGGACAGGGCGCAATTTTATACGGTTTGTAAACCAAGCGGAAAATCTTCCGACAATGTATCAGAAGTTTTATGTATAAAGATATGCCGTATGCACTTGTTCAGGTAGAACTTCGGTTCGGACAATGAAATATCGACGAACTTTGTGGCGCCTATAAGTACATCCGGAGAAAATGTTTGTAGATATAGGAACAAAACCGATGCAAGAGCGCTTTTTCGTTCCGTTTTCGAACGATGGATATACGGCTTATAATCCTGAAACACTTAACGGAGCACATACAAGCTATTTTGTTACGGGCAATTTTTAACAATTCAAGAAACAGTGTAATTGCGGGTTCGGTGGATCATGATACATGGAAAACAGGTACAAGCACCTGGGCAACAGCAGATAACAGGAATATTAACTTTTTGGTGCATTTGCCGGTATAAATTCAAAGGAATTTACATATGATTTCCAACCACACGGCTCAATTAGGAACAAAGGTATCATGCCAAAGATGTTTTTAGGATATTTTGATGATTGGCGTGACGGAATGGAACATATGGTGACGCAAATAAACGAAATAACGGCAAACTCAGTTGGGCAGTGGCTCGATATTCGGTTTCAGTTCATGGAATGCTCATCAGGACAAGGTGACTCTCGAAAATATGAAAAACGCATCCGATGAAATGGCAACTCTTAATGCGGGTGGATGCTGTGACGAAAACGGAATAACATGGGTAAATATAGATTCATATTATGATAATTGATAGACAACAGTAAGGAAGATCCATACACAGAACTTAAAGAATATGTAGAATATGCTCATAACAAGGGACTGAAAGTTGGCCTTTACAACGCAAGACACATGTTTTTGTGGGATAATGATATGCAAGGTTGGGTGTAAGAGATTCTATGATAACAGATGAATACGGAAACCGTTGCACTTGTAAAAACCGATTCGACATACGGTGTAGTTAAAAATTCCAATACCGATTGATCCGACTTCAGACCATTTCAAAAATGATGTTAAGAACTTTATGTCGACCTATACCAGTATAGATTTGACTATTAAAAGATTTTTTGAATTTTTTGTACTCTGAAGGAAATTATGCGGATAAGTAAGACACAACGGGTATGCAGGCATATAATGCACTTTTGGCAAAGAGTTCAATAAAATATATTGATCCCGAAAATTCTTTTTTGAACTATGATAGCACCGTTGTTTCCCCAAGTCGTGCAACATTCGAAGACTGAGCTGCGATATAGAACAGAAAATCAAATTCACTTGAAAGGCGAAATATATGCTTAATGCGTTACAGGTACGGATGGTGGCAGGACGGCAACCTTTATGAATATACCGATCCTGACCAGATTTCATTCTAATAATGCCGACTCTTCTGGTTTTGATACTGATACGGCGTGTGGTAAATATACATCAGGGAGTTATTGCAGGAGGCGTAATGCTTCTGAGTAATGATTTCAGTAGCGATAAAGCAAAAAAGTGGCGTTGAATCTGTTGCTATGAACGAGCGTATTGACGTGGTGCGTATTGGCAAAGCATTTCCGTCAACAAAAGCAACAAGCATGGAATTTTATGAGAGACGATAAGAAGGATCCCGACAATGTATATTACATGGAAGATAACGGCTATACATATGTTGCGGTGTTTAGCACGACAGCACAAAGTAAAACAAAGAATTTAACCTTGCAGATGTAAGTTAGATCCGACAAGAAGAATACAATTTGCAGTTGAATTATGGGACAACGGTTCCGTAACGATTTCAGGAGATAACTTTACAACAAACAGCATTGCGGCACGCAGTTAATTTATATAAGATAGAATCCGGTGCGGATGCAAGAGAACGGTGCAGAAACATTGTTCTATGAGGATTTTTGATACAACAGGTACAACAACGGGAAACAATTACAAACAATTCAAACGGTTGGACATTTGGCACATGGGAGATACAGCTCCTTTGCACAGATAGGATTCTGCGGCAGAGAAATTCATTAAGATTATCAGCCGGAAGTTCGTGGTGGACATCAGGATATGTAAAATGTTAATCTGGCAAAAGCCGGACCACACAAAAAGTATTTCCGAATGAAATAAATGAAAAAAAAGGATATCACGTTGTCCTTTAGGTCAATTTGACATACCAAATCCCCGAACAAGCAGGTATAATTCAATACGCATAAAAGATAAGAACAGCTTAATGTCATTGTTACAAATACAAACGCCGGAACGCTCGAATAATGAAAACGGAATAACTGATAAATTAAAATTAACGGGTGTTAAAAATCCTGACAGCAGTGGTGATAATTTGTCATATACGCTTAGGATCAATAAAATATGTAAATAATAATACAAGTGGTACAATTACTGTAAATTTGACACTGACTAACAGCAAATACAGAGTAAGTGTTGACGGTCAAAACTAAACATGGTGAATGGATTGAGAGCAGTACACAACACCGATAATATAATCACAGATTTATATATGGGTTTATTCCGCTTGGTATCAAAGTATGCATTTTGATGACATCAAAAGTGATATCCGGCGGCAGATGACGTTGAGTTTGCTTTTTGTAGATGCAGAAATAAAAAGTACCATAGAGGACAGAGATGAAATATGGCGGGGCGACCATTAACATCGTCAGGGCAGCACAATCGATAATGATAAAACAGAGGTGAAGTTTTGCATATCGCACAACGGATCAAAGTGGATATATACTCCGATAACAGACAAGATTCGGAGGACAGAATATGATGGATTTGCTGATGTTGTAAGCGAGGATAGCAATACAGTGCGCAGAATAGTTTATGCCGATGAGCCGTATGACAGAACGTATTACAACGGGAAAGATTTTGATAATGACGAAGTATGAAAATATGAAAAAATACCGCGGATGGCTGGAGCATATCCGGAAATACGAGTAATATAAACTCAAATAATGATATAATATCACAAAGCAGCGGAATGCTGAGTTTTATACCGATAAATGGAATCAATTTGGCTTGACAAGGACATAACATCGGCTGTCAAGATGAAATATACAAAAGACGGTTTGTCGGACAGCACAGCCGCAATAGGTGATGGTGATAATTTCAGTGACAGTGATGAAGTGCAGGCGGATTACAGACAAACGAAAAACTTGCTACGCCACAAATAGTTTTGTTTGAAAACGGAAGGCAAAATGGAATTCGGTAGATAACGCACAAAGCTACAGTGTAAAGTTTATAAATATGATAAAGCGGCAGATAATGTATACAGCGGTAGGTGAAACTGTACAAGGTATTACGGCAACAGAATATGATTGTAATATTACGGAGGTCGGTACATAGCGTTCATGTCAGGCCGAGCAGCAGTGAATATTATACTCAGGGAGATATAGCATGTGCGAAAACATGGCATGACATATAAATATGGTTAATTTAGCTCCGTGCATCCGCTTCAATTTCAGGCAGTGGTATCGCTCAATGGGAGGCTGTTGAAAATGCACGTTGTATGATATTCAGCTTTACAAGACTGAAGACGGTGGTGAACTTAGTTGGGAAAGTATACCGTGTCAATGCGGATACTACGCAGTATGTATTTGATTTTAAACTGACGGAAAATATTATTTTACTGTTAAAACCGTTGGTGATGAATATTATATAGCAAGCAAAACAACGGAAAGTAATGTCTTTGATTACATACAGAAACCGCCGGTGGAATGCACCAAAACTTAAATTTCAATAAACAACGATACTGAATGTTTCATGGGGAGCAGTAAGTGATTCGAGGTTATATGATAAGACTGTATAAAAAAACAGATAATGAAGAAAGCGACGACATTATGACAGACACAAAGATGATTAATAATGCGGCGCAGACTGTGTAATTTGTTCTTAGTGCAAGGGCGTTTATTATGTCAGTATAATGGCGCTTGAAACGGTCAGACAAACGACAAGACAAAACCGTTAGAGTACTGATTATGAGCATAATCCTGTTGCTCAAACTTGACGTACCGGAGAGTGTGACGTTCAATAACAGCAAAGCCGAGTGGGTATGGTAGAAGGTGCCGAAGGATGCCGTATACAACTCTAAGAACAGCAAAGCCGAGGTGCTCCTGAAATAGTAGAGATGGACTTTCTCTTGATTTTGAATTGCAGGGTCAGGCTATACTTATAAGATTACTGCTTTAGGTGACGGACTATACTATTCGGACAGTGATGAGGCGAAAGTAATGATATGTAATATCTGCTAAGCAAATGCCTGTTTTGCTCGGCTTTTCGGATGGAAAAGCATCATGGGAAGCTGTTGCAAAGCACTAAAGGATACAAAATACAGCTTTATAAGGACGGAACTGCATATGGCAAGTTATAAGTGTCGAGATCGGATATTCTAAACTGTGATATGATGGAGTATAGATTCAAAGGGAGTATACACATATACTGTAACAACGATAGGTGACGGAAAGTATTATACGGACGGAGGTGATGAAAGTGCGCAAGTGTCGGCTATAATTATGAACCCGGACTGACGTTGTTGCAACTTCCGGCATAATCTGAAATTAAATTTGAAAAGGTATTGCAACGTGGACATCTGTGTGGCGCATGCAGAAAGTATGAGTTGAAACTTTACCGTGACAATTCTTTGTTGAAAAAGGTTGAAACGGAACTGTTCACATATGATTTCACAGCATATTAAAAGACGGAAAATATTGTTATACTATCCGTCAATAGGCAGCGGCGAAAGTATATAACAGTGAAACAGTGCAGGTGAAGTATATAATTATAAAGCGTCAGATGATAATAATGATGATAAAACCGAACCGGAGTGGGGCGTTAAATCGTTCAATCTGAACAAGCAGACAGGCAACTTTAACATAACTTGCGTGCGGGCAAAGCGTTATCCGACACTAAGATATAGCTTTGTATGGAACGGAGTTCTTATCGGTTAAGTTTGTACCAGGTTGACAGATTCGGAATACAACGACGGAACAATGTCATTGCCATCAGATATGACGAACATTTCAGCGAGCATTTATATGGCATGGTGAGATGGTTCTATTACAGAAACAATACAGCTGTCGATAAAATAAGTTTAAAATATTTAATGCAGACTGCCGTTAATTTCAGCAGTCTTGTATATGATTCAGGTTTATGTGGTTTTAAACCATATAACAAATTATTCATATGTCAGATGATATTTTTCGTCTATGAATATCATCAATTAGTTGTATAATTTAATCATCAAATTATAAATGAGAGGAAGGGAATAAAATGAAAAAAAGATTATATCGGCAGCAATTGCTGCGGCGATGTGCGCAAGCATGATACCTGCACCGTCAATGGCTTATGCTGATGGGACGGAAGATACTGGGCTACAACGCCGTCACGTCAGCACGTTTTATTCAGAAGATTTTAGAGAACGGCTTTGTTGGTATGCTAAGACAAATGAAAACGGATGGACTTATAATCCCAGGTGCTGCATTTGACTGCAGAAACAATTTAACAATGTTAGACAGGCTCAAATATGATACGTTTCTGCGGTTTTACAGTGGGACGACAGTTCACTTGAACTAAATTTAAAACAGTCTGCGATTCAAGGGTATTGATGAAACTGTATGCTATGACGAATAACATTGCGAGTAGCTTTCAGTGTCTTTTCCAGCCCCAATGTTGGAAATAAGCTAATATATTGGAGTTGGTTACAGATGACGGCAAGCCGTTTATGGCATTTAAATATACAGGATAAGAACAGCGATGATATAACTCTTAATCTGATTGCACTTATTGAAAGCAAGACTGAGAACGTCCGCTATGAACATGGGTGCGTCCAATATATTTGATGTGCTTCATGAGGTTTTGGTATATGTAAATAATGATGATAATACATATTAAGTTAAGGTAGGGTAGGATACGCTTGATATAGAAATTTCGGTGCATGGTCCCGATGAGTACAAGCGATGATGTAGGAGCCGCCTCGCAGGCGTCTGACGCAGGTCGGATCGATTAAAAT
>VOFB01003714.1_pt1 | contig 20860 bp, 39 predicted proteins | sample 5384141 | NCBI WGS metagenome assembly VOFB01 (sample SAMN12384721, study PRJNA508395) | human gut metagenome | isolation source: healthy gut A | host: Homo sapiens | reverse complement strand
ACGTATTGTTTAGAACACCGCGCCGGGGACGGGGATTTGTTGAAACCTGTCGGCAGTTTTTGGAGCTTTAGCAGCCCACGTCCTGCACAATTTTGTTTGTGTCTCGTTTCTCGCCTGCTGGCTGAGGCTTTGCCAGCCCAGCGTACCGGATACAAGGCCGGATAACACAAACACCGCCGCCAGAACCAAGCTGACGACCCGGTATGCTGCTGCTGACCGCATGGCAAAGCCTCCTTCCTTAAAGTAATCCAAAGTATATTTTTGTACTGCTGTCTGTTGCAGGCTCTCTCCGCTTTGGGGAAGCCCACAACAGGCAGTAGCGCCGCTTTCACGGCCCCGGCAAAGGCCGGGTGCCGCAGGGTTTGCTGCCTATGGTTGTTGCCTGAAAGTGTTACTGCGCCAAGTCGATCCACATGGCGGGCGGATGCCACAGGGTCGAGATATAGTTCTGCCTCGAAACGGTGCCATCTTCTGTTACAACCCACTGCCGGGAAGGCCTTGATCTGGTGAGCGTAAACCACCATTGCCCGTTCGTAGCTTTCATGCCCTCTGGCACAACGATTCCCTTGCTTTCCCAACGTATAATCATTCACTTTTGCGGGTTCATTCGCAATACCAAATGTTGTTCCATATACATCTGCTTGAGAAAGCAAAAATACTTTGTCGTTAGAATCTGTCCATGAATCACCATCTGGCTTTTTATGGGTATGGATTACCGTTTCTATCGCATGAGCATTTAGAATTGCCTTGCCAGTTAGCCAGTCACCATTGAGATAAGTCTGAACGTCGCTGCCTTCCCATGCGTTGTTATCTATATCAAAAAGCTCTTTGTTCCAAAACATCTTTGGAGAGCAACAACCTCTCTCGTTACCTTTCTTTTGCCAGTACATACCATTCAATGCCGTCAATGGTGGCTGTCTGTACTGCCTGGAGTGATATTCCCACACCGGACGTATCCCAAGAAGATTCTACTTGCACTTCATAAGTTCCGATTGTCGTGTTATCAACCAAAGAGATTGCCCGGACTTCAGCTTGCCGCCAACAATTTCTGTCCGCACCAACCGTCAGCAGGCCGCTTTCGCTGATATTGGTATCGCCCGAATTCTTGCGAACAACCGACCAAGTAACATTCTGATTCGCGTGCTTCTTGCCGCCTATGGTAACCTCTGCGCTCATTTGCAGGGTTTCGCCCAGCTTAACGGTGGTAGCACTGTCAGCAGCGGAAACCGTTACCTTCAGTTTGTACCCCGCCGCCTGATTCAGCAGGAAAACAGCGTCGTCGGTCGGTTTCGCACCCGCATCGTCACCAAAGAAGCCGTCGTTGCCCTCGGCGGTACCCCAGTCGCCCAAGCTGGCAAACTGGCCACCACGTTTATGCCGTAGTACCAGTCGTCGTCCGGCACAGAAAGCTGGGTCAGGCCGTCCAGCAGCAGGCCGGTGGAAGTGTCCGGCTCGATGGCCTCTGCCCAGTACGCCCAGCCGTCTGTGTCGTACACCCAGTAGGGGCCGGGCTTTGCTCCCGCGTCAATCCACTCCTGCATGGTCATGACCGTGGCGTTCAGGTAGTCTTAGCGGTGTGGGTCTCATTTTTGGGTGGTGATGTTGTCCGGGTTTACCGCACTTTCGCCCTCATCCACCGCATTGTCGTCGTTGTCATAGATAGCGTCCTCGGTTTTCTGTTCACCCACGGAATAGGCATGGTAATCGTCATATTGGGTGTCATCAGCCGGTGTGGTAGCCTCATAGGTGCCGTTGATGTCCGCCTTCAAGCTATCCTTGTTTTTTATTAAACGTCGGCATATATATGGTAGATCCGCCCATTTCCCACCACATACTTATGGAACGGGTCGTTCTCCGCCGTTTTGCCGGGGATATGGGTGACCCATGTGGACATGTCGTTGATGTCGGTGCCTACCTTTACCGGGGTGGCTTTCTTGCTGTCATAATCAGGCGCGCCGGTTTTTCAGGCCAGCACCCGCGCCGATCTCCATGTACTCGTCCAGACGAACCCTTGCAAAAATGGGGGTATCTCCGAAATTCTCGACGTATACGTCCTTGTTGGTGCCGTCATAGTCGTCGTGGAGTCGCCCGCCGGGGTTGACTTCCACAATCTTTTCGTTAAGCGCCTGTTGGCTGATAGACTGCCAGGCGTAGGTACCGCCCAGCAAGATCGCCGCCGAGACCGCCACCGCCGTAATGGCAGAAATCAGTTTGCGTTTTTGGTTGCCATTGCAATCTTCCTTTCTCAATATTTTACTGTTATCCAACTAAATCCAGCCACAAGACCGGGCGAATGCGGAAATCCGTGGCCTCGGTGCAGCGGTAGTTGTAGGATTCCTCGTTACCCCACAGGACACTGGCCACATAGGTCTCTGCTCCGCTGGGAGAACGCAGCCAGTAGGCTGGGCCGCCGCCCTCTTTTAGTCCAGTTCGCAGATCCTCCGGCAGAATAATCCCCGGCTTGCCCAGGGTATAGTCCTTGGGTTCCTGAGTGGGGTCGTGGTCGCTCCCCAAAAGCGTCCGCTTCGCTGAGTAAAAACACCTTGTCGGTGGATTCAATGTAGTCCGGGGAGTTAAACTCCTTGCGGGTGTAGAAGGTGGTGGCCTGCGCGTGTCCTTTAGGTGGGCTTGCTGTCCAGCCATGTCCCGTTCAAATAGGTCTGGATGTCGCTGCCCTGCCACACGTTGTCGGTATCGTCAAAGGCCATTTCTTCTTAGGCGTATTGGGGATCACCAGCGCTTTGTTGCCCTCTCTGGCCAGCACATACCAGTCCAGCCCGTCGATAGAGACGGTTTGATTGCTGCCGGGGGTGACCTTCACCAGCTCCGGGTTCCAAAGGCTCTTTGACGGTGACGGTGTAACTGCCCTTCTGGGAAGAATCCTTCAAGGCCGCCGTGATGGTCAGAACCGTACCCGCCGCCTCGCTGCACCGACCGTAAGCAGCCCGGTGCCGCTGATTGAGGTATCTCCAGAAGTCTGACCGAACCGACCATGTAACCTCCTGATTGAGGTGGGCAGCGCCGCCACCATGACCTTTTTGCGCTGAATTGCAGGGTGCCGCCTTGCAGCACAGCAGTTGCGTTGCCGTCGGCAGTAACAGAAATCGCCGTATTAAGCCCCCGCCGCCTGATTCAGCAAGAACAGCGCGTTATCGGTAGGAGCCGGGCCTGCATTGTCGCCAAAGAAGCCATCGCTGCCCTCTGCGCTGCCCCAGTTGCCCATGGTAGCAAAACTGGCCGACTACGTTAATGCCGTAGTACCAGTTGTCGTCCGGCTCAGTAACAAGCTGAATGCCGTCCAGCAGCAGACCGGTGGAAGTGCCGGGCTGAATTGCCCTGCGCCAGTACCCAGCCGTCCACATCGTACACCCCAGTAGGGGCCGGGCTTTGCACCCGCGTCAATCCACGCCTGCATGGTCATGACAGTGGCGTTCAGGGTAGACGCTGCGGTGGGGTTTCTCTTTGGTGGTGATGTTGTCCGGGTTTACCGCGCTTTCTCCCTCGTCGGTGGTGTTTGTCGTCGTTGTCATAAACCGCGTCGTCGGTTTTCTGCTCACCGGGGGTAAGCATGATAATCGTCGTAGTGGACATTGTCGTCCGGGTCGGTACCTTCGTAGGTGCCGTTGATGTCGGCAGCCAGCGAATCCTTGTTTTATTGAAGGTAGGCATATATGTAGTTTGCCCGCCGGTTGTCCATTTCAGTAGGTATGAAACGGGTCATCTGCCGTGCCGCCCTCAATGGTATCGCCGGGGATATGGGTTTTCAGGTGGTCACATCATCAATGTTTGCACCGCCCACCAGTGAAGTGGCGGCCTTTACTATCGAAGCCGTTGTCCCGGTTTTGAGACCGGCTCCGGCTCCGAGTTCCATGTACTCGTCTAAGCGCACCCACGGCATAAATAGAACGCCGCCCTCCGCTTCAGTCATGAAGTTTTCGACGTACATCCTTGTTCCGGCTGTCAAAGTCGTCGTGCAAGCGCCCGCCAGGGTTCACCATATCCTGTGCTTCGTTGAGCGCCTGTTGGCTGATAGACTGCCAGGCATGGTTCCCGTCAGCAGAATGGCCGCCGCAACCGACACAGCGACTATGGCAGAAACCAGCTTGTGCTTTTTTGCTTTTTTCATTCGCCAAAACCGTTTCCTCCTTACTGTACCAGGTCGATCCATGGCGGGGCGGACACCGCGACCACCCTTATTATTACCGTATATGCCGCTACGGATATCGCCAGTTACCGCATAGCATAGTGCTAAATGAGTGTCATCCTCGTAAGGCGAGCGCAACCAATGGTGGTGGTAATGCCGACAATAGATTCGCATTTGTTCATATTTTCGTTTGTTACCAACTGACTTGCCCCATAGGTATAATCCCTTTGTATCGCTGGTTGCTATGTTATTAAAGGTTCCAAACAAATCTGCTTCGAAAGCAAAACATCTTGTCCTGCGTTTCAATCCATTCATCAGAATTAAATTCCTTTTGGGTGTTGATGGAAGTTTCCACCACATGGCTCTGGAGAGTAGGTATACTGGTGTTATAGTAGGTGTTGTTCAGCCATGTCCGTATATCGCTTTGTGTCCCATACGTTATCCTTATCATCAAATATACCGGATCCGTTTGTTCGAAAGGTCGTTTCCATTTCTTTTGCCCAAATCAACGCTTTATTTCCTTCCCGCGCCAGTACATTACCAGTCTTTTCCGTCAATGATGGCTGTCTCCATACTGCCGGGGGTGATGTTGCCCACCGGACGTATCCCACAGGAGATTCTACTTTCACTTCATAAGTTCCGATTGTCGTGTTATCAACCGATGAGTGTGCTTGAATTAGTAACTTAGCGCCACATATTCGTCCGCACCAACCGTCAGCAGGCCGCTTTCGCTGATATTGGTATCGCCCGAATTCTTGCGAACAACCGACCAAAGTAACCTCTGATTCGCGTGTTCTTGCCGCCTATGGTGACTTCTGCGCTCATTTGCAGGGTTTCACCCCAGCTTGGCGGTGGTTGCGTCACCCTTTGCGGAAACCGTTACCTTCAGTTTGTACCCCGCCGCCTGATTTAAGAGAAAACAGCCTCGTCGGTCGGTTTTCGCACCCTGCGTCGTCTCCAAAGAAGCCGTCGTTGCCTTCTGCTGTGCCCCAGTCGCCCAAGCTGGCAAACTGGCCCACCACATTGATAGCATAGTACCAGTCGTCATCCGGTACAGAAAGCTGGTTCAGACCATTCAGCAGCAGGCCGGTGGAAGTATCTGGCTCAATCGCCTGCGCCCAGTACGCCCAGCCGTCTGTGTCATACACCCAGTAGGGGCCGGTTTGGCACCCGCGTCAATCCACTCCCTGCATGGTCATCACAGTGGCGTTTAGGGTAGTCTTAGCGGTGTGCTGTTCTTCCACCGCCATGTTGTCCGGGTTTACCGCGCTGTTGCCCTCATCAATGGTATTCGTCGTTGTCATAGATAGAGTCCTCGGTTTTCTGCTCACCGGGCCTGTAGGCATGGTAATCGTCATAGTGGGTATCGTCGCCCTTTGCGGTTCCTTCGTAAAGTACCGTTGATGTCAGCAGCCAGCGAATCCTTGTTTTTATTGAAGGTGGGCATATACGGTCTGGCCGCCCATTTCCCCTCCACATATTTATGGAACGGGTCATTGGTGCTGTTCGCGCCGGGGATATGGGTCGTCCATGTGGACATATCGTTGATGTCGGTGCCTACCTTTACCGGGTGGCTTTCTTGCTGTCATAATCAGGCGCCCGGTTTTCAGGCCGGCTCCCGCGCCGATCTCCATATCTCGTCCAGACGAACCCTTTGCGAATATGGGGGTATCGCCAAAATTTTCCACATATACGTCCTTGTTGGTGCCGTCAAAGTCGTCGTGAAGCCGCCCGCCGGGGTTGACTTCCACAATCTTTTCGTTAAGCGCTGTCTGGCTGATAGACTGCCAGGCGTAGGTACCGCCCAGCAAGATCGCCGCCGAAACCGCCACCGCCGTAATGGCAGAAACCAGTTTGCGTTTTTGGTTGCCATCGCAATCTTCCTTCCATATATATTTCTGGTTTTTATGTAAAGAAGGAGCTCCTTCTTTTCACCAAATTAGTGAGCCGTCTGTTTCGGCTCTTTCTGGTAAATACGCTTGAGGATAACCGTCAGCCCGATCACCACTGCCGCCGCAAACAGGATAAACAACCAGTATTGCCCCATGAAACCGGCGATCTGCCCCAGCACTTCGCTGTGGAAAATGACCTTGCCCACTACATTCACCGCAGGGACAGGCTGTGCGTCCGGCTCGTCGTTCATAATGCCCTGGGTCTGAAAACGCCCGTTGTCCGGTGTCCTCATAGTCCTCGATAATCCCGATAATCCGGTGGGTGACGGTGGTGGTCGGGTTTGCCATAAAGGTGATGTCGTCCCCGATTTGAAGCGTCTTAGGATCCACCTGCTGGGCAATCACCAAAAACCCCTTTGGGGATCTCCGCCTGCATGGAACCGGATAATACAACCATGCCGGTAAAACCGGCAAGGCTCCGGGGCTGCCGTTGCTGGTCGTGCGGATAAACAAGGCTGAGATAATCAGAAAAACAAGCGCACTGTAAAACACGATATTCCCCGGCAAGTTTCAGCCCCTGCCGTTTGCGGTGCGGTTTCTCCGGCTGCAGATGTTTTGGTGCTTCCTCTTTTTCGGCTGGTTCCGGTGGTGTGCCCATATGGCGTTGGGGAATCTGCGTGAGTTTTCCGTTCCTGTTTTTGATGAAATTCGGCCAGAATAGCGTCAACCGTCAAATCGTCCACCTGATGCTTTTGTATCTTGACTTGCTCTGTCAGCACTTCTACCTGTTCCGACAAATGAGCATAGCCCCGAATCAGTGCGTCGATCCGGGGTCGTCCTTCGGCGGGCTTTTATTGGCAGACGGTGTTTCTTTCATAACGCAGCTTCCTTTAGCGGCGACTGCAACAGAAGAAGTATTCTGTCGTCATTGTTCGGGGCGGAAAGCCGCCGGAAACCGCTAAAATCCAGTAAAAGACATGAGGAAGGCGCAGCGAACAGACCTTTTCAACAAGTCCTGCTGAAAGGTCTGTTTGTCGCACCTAAAAAATGTCGCTATATTGACTTTGGCCCCAGATTATGGTATGTTATAGATGTATATTATCTCTAATTATGGTTTTGCTGTAACAGAATACTTCTTCTGTCATCAACGGGCAACCGGCGTTTTGGACGCTGGTATTTTTTGTCCTTTTTTCAAAGGATGAGCTGCATACGTTCCATTTTCTGCCGGTGCTCGGCTCCGGTGGATATGATGTAAATGCGGGTGGTGTTGATGTTGGAATGCCCTAAAATGTCCGCCAGCTTGGAGATATCCTTATCTATGGCGTAAAGCACCGGGCGAACAGGTGACGCAGCGAATGCGGAAACACCTTTGCTCGGCGGGACATTTGCTCTTGCACACAAGGCTTTCATCTCTCTCCAGACGTTGCTCCGGTTCAGGGCTTTTGCCTGTCGGGTGACGAATACCGGGCCGGTTTGAATGCCCTTCCTTTGAGTGTATCGCCGCAGCTTCTTGCACAGGACGGCGGGGATAAAGATTGTCCTTGTTTTCCCTTTGCATTTGACGGTGGCCTCCCCTTGTGCAACAGCTTCCACCGTAATGAAGGGCAGCTCGCTCACCCGATTCCGGTGGCGCAGATACTTTCCAGCAGCAGCGCAAGGCGCTCGCTGCTTTTTTTTCTTTGGCCGCCTTTACCAACCGGACGTATTCCTCGCGGGTGAGCTCCTTTTCCTCCGGGCAGTAAATCTTTTTTGTATTTTGAATGGCTTGACGCAGCAGTCACCAAAGCCCCAAAAGCGGAGAAACCGTTGACCGCCGCCAACGCAGCGTTGGCGCTGGACGGGGCGAAGCTCTCTCCCAGCCTCGCTTTGTATTCCAGCACCAGCGCCTTGTCAATCTTCCGTCCTGTGTAAGCGGCCACAAACTGCCGGACATGGTGCAGGTATTTTTCCATAGTGGCCGCGCTTTTTCCGCTTCCACAAGCGCCGCCTTTGTAGGGCGGTATCATACTCGTTTAGCTTTTGTTGTTCCATTTTGGTTCCCTCCGGTACAAATATTCCATTTTCTATTGTACCGAAGTAGGAAAAGCGATTCATTCTGCCTTGAAAAATCCCAAGGCGTCGGTGCGCTCCCCATTCTGCCAGACCTCGAAGTGCAGATGGTTGCCGGTGGAATTACCTGTGGTACCCACATAGCCGATCACTTCACCCTGCTTTACTTCCCGCCCAACGGTTACGCAGATGGAGGAGCAGTGGGCATACAGGGTTTCGTAGGTGTCGTTGTGCTTTACCTTGATGTAGTACCCGTACCCGCCGCCCCAGGAATCTATCCCGTTGGCGATGGTGACGGTTCCGTCTGCTGCGGCAAGAATGGGGTTCCGCCCGGTGCGCCGATGTCGGTCCCGCTGTGGTAGGCGATCTCCCCGGTGAAAAGGATCCGCCCGGTAACCGAACCACGACGTTATCGTGTAACTTTGCGGCAGCGGCCATTGGAAAATGCCGTCCTTGCCAATCGGTATTGGGGTTCATAATCTGCCCGCCGCCTTTATAACCGCCCAGCAGCTCCGCCCACAGACTCTGGTTCTCCGGCTCCGACATTAAGGCGAGATATTCGTTCTGCCTTGGGTTTAAAACTGTACTGTCCGGGCCCCATTTCCTCCGGGGTTTTGTGGGTGATGGTAATCTCAGAATGGTTTCCGTCACCGTTTCGGTGCGGGTGGTTTCGTTGCCATCTTCGTCGGTGATGATTACCTCGACTTCATGGCTCTCAGTGCGGGTGCTGGAAGACACCGCATTCATCTCCCACATGATATCCCGCAGCTGCTGAACTTGGGCGTCATCCAGCGAGGCCACCTGCGCCCCGTCCTCCGCGCCGGTAACCTTTGCGGAAAAATACAGCGAGAACATCCTCCCAGTTGATGGAGAGCGCTCCGTCGTTGGAGGTGATCTCCTGCCGGTCATGGGGATTGGAGTCCTCTATCTCCTGAATGTGAGACAGATATTCCCCATTGAGGGCAGACACCGCCTGCCTGTGTTACGCTGGTGCCGGTCCCTGTGGAATCCGAACCAAAAACAGGCCGAAGCAGGAACCGACAATCAGGGCGATTAAACAAATCAACAGGATAATGACCACAGCCACCCAGCCCCCGGCTGCAATAGCGGCAATGAGGCCCTAATGGCTAAGAGCGCAGCCTTTACCGCGGCAACCGTTGCTTTTACCGCAGCCTTGACGCCAGTAGCGGCTGCTTTCTGCTGCGGTTTTGGCGGCTTGGGCGGCTGCCCTTGCCGCCCGTGCAGCAGCCTGGGCTGTTTTTTCTGCGCTGCTTTGGCTGCCTGCTGCGCGGTTTTGGCCGAACGCTGGGCGGTCTTGATCCCTTTCGCGCCCTGTTTAACGCCTTTCATAGACTGGCTGGCGGTTTTCACCGTCTTGGCCGGTTTCCCTTTGAGGCCCTTTACCATGGCGTCCTTTGTCTTAATCTTCGGCGCCGTACCCGGCCGGTTTCTCGGCCATCTCTTTGCCTCTTTCAGAACACGGAAACTTCCCGTTTCTCCCGCGCCTTTTTAGCGGTGGTCTGCGCCAGCTTTTTGCCGCCCCGGTAGGTCAGGTCCGCGCCTTTCTTTACTGTACTCTTTGTCCCGGACAGCATCTGATCGGCGGCAGTGTTAGCCAGGCATTGGAGGATTCCTCCTGCTGGCTGGCAAAGGGTGTTTCCTTCAGTTCCGAAACGGATTTTTCTTTTGGTTTTCAGCCACAAATCCTTCATGGCAGTTTTGGGAGCCTTGGCCGCGCTCCAGTAGCTTGGGCTTTCCGCCCGCCGGTTTGGTCTTGATTTCTTTTCAAAAATGCACCTCCTGTGATATACTGTAATTATATCTTTCATTGCATTGTAAAAGGAGCAGCCACCATGCTAATGAATTCAAATGAATATCTTGCGACCATTGAACAGGTCAAGCAGGAAATCAAAGCGGCTCAATACAAGGCAGCCGTTCATGTAAATACGGAACTCATCATGCTGTACCACGGCATTGGGTGTGTGGATTAATGCTCATAAAAGCTGGGGCAATAAATTTATTGAAAATCTGGCGCAGGACATTAAGCTGGAATTTCCCCAGACTACGGGTTATTCCGTCCGAAACCTGAAATATATGGCGAAGTTTGCACAACTGTTTCCAGATGCGGAATTTGTGCAAGCGTCGCTTGCACACATCACTTGGTATCACAATATTGCTTTAATGGATAAAGTGAAAGACACCGATGCTTATCTCTGGTATGCAGTTCAAACTGCAAAAAACGGCTGGTCTCGCAATGTGTTGGTTCACCAAATTGAAAGCGGCCTGTATCAGCGATCAGGCGCTGGCAGAGAAAAATCTCTAATTTTGAGCGTCGGCTTCCCTCCCACAAAGTGAACTGGCAGTGCAAACCATGAAAGACCCCTATATTTTCGATTTCATTCCCTTTAAAGAAGATATGGTGGAAACGGGATATTGAACGGGCGCTGGTACAGGATAGACCAAGCTCCTGTTGAACTTGGCACCGGTTTTGCCTTTTGGGGAATCAGTACCACTTGAATGTGGGCGGCGACGATTTCTACATTGATTTGCTTTTCTACAATTTGAATCTTCGCTGCTATGTTGTGATTGAGCTGAAAACCGGAGAATTTAAACCGGAGTATGCGGGACAGCTTAACTTTTATCTCTCAGCGGTGGACGGTATTTTTGAAAAAAAGGAACTGACAATCCTTCCATTGGTCTGCTTCTCTGCAAAAAGCAAAACGACTTGGTGGCAGAGTATTCCTGAAAGATATGAGCAAAGCCAATCGGTGTCAGCGAATACAAAGATAACCAACACCTTGCCGAAAGAACTGGAGCAGCAGCTTCCTTCCGTGGAAGACCTGCAAAACGAATTCAAAAATAGGCATTCCCCTTTGCATTGTTCGTGCAAAGGGGATTTTTAGATTGGGAACCAAAGGCGGCTCCCCTGCTGCGATGCAGTTTCATGTATAGCTACACCCCCTCAGAGCTTCATCCGGCTTGGTGGTCATCAGCTGGGTGTGCCGGGCATTGGGGGGAAGCTGTTCTCGAAGGGGACGATGTTCCGGCGCAGCGGATGAGCCCGCAGCCCGCCGCTACATTGGTGATGTACCCCAGCTGGATGTCCGAAATGTGCAAAAGGTTTGCCAGTTCGTCCCGGTCGGTAGCAGATTGGTTTAAGAGGATTAAAAACTCCGAGTTGGCCAGCATCAAGCCGGGCGGTGTCGGAACGGAGGAGTTCCTCCACATTCTGTGTCAGCCCTGTCACAAGGCCGTTGTACTTGCGGATCCGCTTCCACAGCTTGTAAAAAGAATTCAGCGCTGTATTGGTAACGGAACAGCAGGTAAAACTCGTCGGCAATGACCCAGGTGGTCTTGCCTTTCTTCCAGTTTTGAATGACCCGGTTGAAGATGGCGTCTAAGGTCACCAGCATTCCCGATAGGCATGAGCTGCTCGCCCAGCTCCCGGGATGTCGTAGGCGATGATCCGGGCCTTGGTATCTACGTTGGTGCGCTGGGCAAAGGTGTTGAGGCTGCCGGTAATGAAGCAGCTCCGAGAGAGCCCAGCCCTCTGGCTTCCGGTTCCCGGCTGCTTTAGGAGGGACTGGTACAGATCCTTCAGGGTAGGAGGCTGGCCCAGGTTCGCCGTTGGCCATGTATTCCCGGTACACATCGTAGGTGCAGCGGTCCAGGATGGATTTCTCCTTAGCAGATACCCCCGCGTCCCCACCAGCTGCTCGAACAGGGACAGTACAAACTCGATTTTTCAATCAGCGGGTTGCGCTCGTCCCCGTAGGCTTTGTCCATGTCCAGGGCGTTGATGTGGGTATTGGAAGAAGCCGACACCCGGATGACCTCGCCGCCCAAGGCTTCGGTTAAATACCCGAAATTCCGATTCCGGGTCCAGAATGAGGATATCGTCGTCGGTGGCCAGCGCAATGCTGACGATTTCTTCCTTGGCGGAGAAGGATTTGCCGGAGCCGCTGACACCCAAACGGAAGCTGTTCCCCGTTGAGGAGCTGGCGGCGGTCGGCCACAATCATGTTTTTGGAAACAGCGTTCTGTCCATAGTAGATACCGCCGCTTTGGAGGATTTCCTGGGCATTAAAGGGAATCAACACAGCGGTGCTCTCGGTGGTCAGGGTCCGCATGGCATGGATTTTCCGCAGGCCGTATGGCAAAACCGTATCCAGCCCGTCCTTCTGCTGCCAGCGCAGCGTGCTCATCTGGCACAGATGCTTTCTGGGCCGGTAGTGAGGATAGTTTCGGTGTCCGAGTCCAGCTGCTCCTTGGTATCGGCCAAATGCACCAGGGTCACGAGACCGCACATCATGCGCTGGTCCCGGTTGGTTAAGTCGTCCAGCATCTCCTTGGTTTCCTTGCGCTGCTGCTCCATATCGTAGGGCAGGACCGCCGAAAAATTGTTGGCGGCGTTCTGTTTCCGCTGCCAGTTCGCCGCATTCGTCTCCACGCCCAAGAGCTTGTTCTGGATTTCCCGGACAGCCTCGTCGGTGGGAACCGTTAAAATATCAATGGAAAGCATCAGGCTGCGGTTTAAATCGCAGAGCTCCGCAATCATGGAATCCTTTGATGTAGGAAGCGTAGTCCTGCAGGTAAGAGAACCCGGCCCCAGCGGTCATTTAAACGGAAATGGTCTTTCTGGAATTCCATGGAATCGGGACACAGCCAATCCTTGAAGCTGTGCCCCTTTTTCATGTGTTCCTTCAGGTCGAAGGCAAAGGCGGCGGGCTCGTTCCCTTTGAAGAAATCCCGAAGATCTGCAGCCTGGCGGCGGCGTCCAGTTCCCGCCCAATGGAGGAAAGCTGGGACAGGTGGGTAATGAGTTCGGTGCCCACACGGGAAAAATAGGTGCGGGCCTCGTCGATATTCCGCTTCGCTACTGTGATGGTGATGTAGCGGTCCGGCACCACGCTGTTGTTGGTGCCGGTCACTTAGAGAGCAGCATTTCGTTGTATTCTTTCCGAATGGATCCAGCCCGTCCTCCTTCATGGGCAGCAGCAGGGATTTTTCGAATTCTTCCTTATTTACCTTCCGGTTGTGGATGGTGATTTTGGCGGAAGCCCCTGGAATCCAGGGAATTGAGGAGTTCTGAATAGTCCAGGAACATGGCGGTCTTATCGTCTTCCCGGCGATTTGGTAATTGATATCGGTAAAGGAGAAGGTTTTGGAGAACCGGCTCCCTACTTGAAAAATCCCATCCGGCCAGATGCGCCGGATGGGGATGGCGTCCTGTACGGACTTGGGGTATGGTGAATTTCTCTTTTTAATTTCGTCGCTCGGATCATGTTTTGAGTATAGTGCATCCTTCCTTTGCTGAGAGATTTTGAATGTTTACTGTTCTTTTTCCCAGCCGGTGGCTGGGGCTTGCGGTTTTTGCGCCTGTGGGGAGGTTTCTCTCCCTGGGCGATGGCGTCCTTCAGAGACTCGCAGTAGACTGTCGGATTTGAACACCAGCCTTTTTAGGGTACAGATTCCTGACTTAAACCAGGCCCAGGCCAGCTTTTCCCGCCGTCATGCCATGGTATTTGAAAAGCCGCAAGCTGCGAAGGGTGCGGCTCCAAGGATGCACATCCAGCCCACTTCCTCACTGCCCACCAACGGGCGCAGGCCGAAATACTAGCCCTGCAGCCCCCACCGCCAGCAGGGAACAAACAAACTGCCGGACGGAAAGGCCGAAAAGATGGACCCTGGTAGTCCCGAATTTCCTTACTTTTACCTCGATATTGCTTCATTTGGGCCTACAGCCCCAATAATTCCTTGACGATGCGGTCGCTCATCCGCACAGCCCCAACCAAAACAAGCAGGTTAAAAATCAGCTCGCCCACATAGCTCCACGGCGGGTCACCGCCGAGACGTTGGGATCCACGGCAGGCGGGCTGGAGGCCATTGCGGAAAAAGATAATGCAGGCCAGTGCAATGATGGCCAGGCACACCCCGGCATAGAGCGCATGAAATTTTTCCGATATTGCTGGTCAGCTCCCCCCAAAAGCTGGACAGGATGGGCGAAATAGCGGTAAACATATATAATTTAAATAGGCGGCTATATCCAGGATCATCACGAAGGACAGCACGGTAATGAACAGGCCGCCTAAGAGGGTCACCGCCCACAGGGGATTGAGTCCCAAAAGTTTACCTGGTTGATTTTGTCGATGATCTCCTGGGGCGCGGTTTTTTCCCGGACAGCCCGGATGGTGATGATGGTGGGACACCATCCCGATTTAAAACAGCCAGCATCAAGTCAGGCCCATAGGTCACCGCCCCTTTTGCCAAAGCAAAGCGGATAAACAGCTTCAAAGGGCGTGTTCCGGGCGCTTCAAATCGGCCACGCTGGAACAGGTCTTGACTACACCAACTGCGAAGAACAACACCAGCAGCCCAAGCCCGATAGCTTTGAGCGCCCCGTTGATATTCAGCATCACGCCCCAAATCCCGCCGCCTTTGAAGGTGGCGGGATCCTGGAATAACAAGGCCCAGATTTCGGCTAGTTTGTCATTCCATGTTCCTAATGCAGAGTTCAAATTGTCGATAATCAGTTTCCGGCTGGTCACCTCCTTTTGCCAGATAAAGTTTGGCCGGGACAGTCACGGTCCAGCCGTGATAAATCCAAAATTTCTTTGGAAAACGTCACGACAAGTCCGCCCAAACGTCATAATTCCTTGCGCCCTCTGGCTGGGGTCATGGCCCTGAAAGGACAGGCCCTGCACTACCCCCAGCCCAAAAGGATGAGGGCCGATGGCGCGAATTAGGGAAAGATAAAAGCTGGACAGGTTGTTCCACCACGCCCAGCGGGTCGCTGGCGGCGAAGGCGGTGGTGGTAAAAGACAGGTACAGGCACCGCCGCCATATGAAGGGAAAACCCCAAGCCGCCCTTTTTTTTGCCGACGTCAAAGCATTGGCGGGCTTTCCCTCTTTTTTGTGGTTCCTCTTTCTCAAACATTTCATGGGGATTTTTCTCAGAAGCATTCCTCCGTTTCAAAATATGGTTATGGTTTAGAAAATCCTCCGGGTCAACAGCTCCAGAAATCGTCGTACTGGTCCGGGAATAGTCGGCATATCGTCAGCGGCGTCCTTTGCCTGCGTATAATCGTATCGCCGCCGTAACATCTTCGGTCAACCGGATATTGGGATGGCGCATCAGGTCGTACTTATCGTCCATCATGGGACGTTCCCCACGGACAAAAAATAGCCTTGCGGTTATCCAGCATCCGCACTTCATCCGGGGTTAAGAGTTCACGGCCCGTCTGCTGGTCGTTTACGCTGAAGCTGCCGCCTCGTCCCCGGCTCCGGCCATAGGTATTCGTATCCAGCGTTTCCTTTGCCCATGAGTTCAGAAACATATTTGTGGGTTTCCTTTTCATTGCCGCCGAGGTAGAGAACGCGTCGCACAAGCCCACCAGCGATTCCCACTGTTCTTTAAACAGCGCCTTGATTTGCGCCATATTCTGCGCGATGTAGCTGCAGAAAATGTTGCGGCTTCGCATGGTGGAGAGCCATGGCAGGAAAAGTTGTCTGTGGGCAGGGAGATGTTTGGGGGCCTCGTCAATCAGCAGATGGACCGGCACCGGCAGCTTCCCTTGTATTTCCGGTCGGCTACAAAGTACAAGGTTTGGATCAGCTGCCCGTAAATCATGCCCACCAGATAGTTGAGGGATTTATCGGAATCCGGGATGCAGCAGAACAGGGCCACCTTCTTTTCGCCCATTTCCTCCAGATGGAGGTCGTCGGCATAGGTCAGCCTTGCAATCTGAGGGAGGTTAAAAGCGGAGGCGCACGCCGACGCTAATCAAAATGGATTTTAAAGTTTTTCCGGCCCCATCTTAAAGACATGGTATTGCTTCACGGCAATGCTCTCCGGGTCCCGCATTTCCAAGCGGTGCAAACAGGATATCCAAGGCGACTCGTATTCCTCATCTTCCTCCCGCACTTCGGCGGCGGACCAGCATTTCCATCACCATGGCGAAGTTCTGTTCTTCCGGCGGCGCTTCATGCTTGAGGTATAGGACGGGGCCTGTAAAAGCGCGGTTTCGATTTCTGCCAGAAGGGGTCGCTGCTCTGGGCTCCCGGCGGGGTGGTGCCTGGATGAGGGTTTCGATCAGGCGCAGCACGTCCTTATCGTCCCGCACATAGGCCAACAGGTTGTAGCAGAAGGAGGCGTCGGGGTTTAACAGGTCAAACACCCGCACCTCATAACCGTTCGCTTTGAGCGCCCCTCCTGTTTTCCGCAGGATTTCCGATTTTGGATCACAGATCACCAGCGAACAGTTGCCGCAGTTGAGGGCGTTGGGAATGGCATAGGAACGGCTCTTTGCCCGCGCCGGAGCCCCCGATGACCAGCACGTTGGTATTGCGTTTGTGCTTATGGCCGTCCATCCCCATCTGAAAATGCTGGGTCAGGATGAGGTTTTCCTTTGGGGTGCTTTTATCCCGGTATTTCTTGGCAATCTGGAACACGTCGCCCCATTTGGCGGAACCGTGCTCCGCTCCCCTGCGGGTATTCTTCCGGCTGGAAACCACCACAAGGGCGGCGATTCCATACGCAAGGTAAAAAACAGCAGGCACCGGGCGGAGTATTCTGTCCAGTGAATGGAAAAAGGGGCTGTTCATGGCTTCGAAAGCCTGGCCAGCAGGTCCACAAGATTTGTCCCGCTCGTTCCAGCTTCCGGCTGTCAATAACGCCAGCCACCACACGATGGGCAAGGGGTAAGCAGCCAAACCCACCAGGGAGTTTTTGCGTTATTCCGTCGAAGCTTATAGAATCAAAAAATATCCTTCCTTTCCAAGAAATAAAAAAAGCCCCGAAGCCTAGGGAAAAATCCCAAAAGCTTCGGGGGCAGCCGTAATTATACGTTTACCGGACAGGCGCCCGTTTGTATTTACTGTTCATAAGTTTAAAAGCGCCCGGTCGATTCCGCCGCTGCTCCGGCCCGCCGACAGGTAGGCGTCGCGCATTGAGGGATCCGCGAACGGCGCATTCATACTCCGATTCGTCCAGAAAAAGCTTCCCGCCTGTTACCGCCATCGTCTTGTCGGATCAGGGCGTCCACTGCCTCTCCGCCCCTGCTTTGAACAGAAACCGCATAACAAGCGAAGCCCCTGCATTAAAAAATCCCGGCTGCACCATTGTCATTTTAAACAGCCTTTGCTTCTCCATGGAAGCGCCCCTTTCTCTGCGTTTTCTTTTGCTTTCACCATACCACACCCTGGGGGAAAAGCTACCGGACAAAAGAAAACAAACTGAAAACTTCCGGCCTGCCGCATCGTTCCTGGCTCTTTCCATCGCTTTGCCTTAGACGATTTTGCAGGCTTCTTCGCTTCCACAGAAAATTCATCAGGCTGGATGATTTGGTCCAAATCCTGGAAGCTCTTTGGATATCCCGGTTAACGGTATAGGCGGCACTCTTGACTTCGCCCAATAAAGCCGCGCTTTTCCTCCGCGCTCATTTCAGCACAGTTTTTGCATACTGTGTCAAACCGGAACGGAAGTATCGAGGCCAAATTTCTGCGCTGTCACATAGGCCGCGCAGTAGGCTTGGGCCGCATACGCCTGCCGGTAATAGCCCTGCCCACCGCATCGAATCCGGCATGGGCCTGCTCCCGGGCGATGGCGCAGATGGTAGCGGTTTCATTCATCCGTTTCTCAAAAATGGTGCTGTTTCGGTACATACTGCGCCTGCACCCCCCTGGGGAAGCTGATCCGAGATTGCCAGGGGGACAGGGCTCTGCTCGATCATGGCGGCGATGATTTCCTCCGGCAGATGCTGCTGGGGCAGCAAGGCTGCTGCCCTCTGGTTTTGGGAAATATCATAGGCTTTGGTAATGGTGTAGCCGGTTGCCTTGGTGCCGTCATCCCTTGTGTATTCCTGTTCGGCAAAGAAGATATATCCTTTCTCGCCGGGACGGATAGGAGCGTCCGGCTTCCTTCCATTTATCGAAGGTGCGGGGGTGGGTGATTTCATGATTCTGTTCGTAAAGAATGAGAAAGGTTGCGGAGTGCTTTGAGGCGTACATCCGCCATGAAGTTGAGAAAGCCCTTCATGGAAGCGTCATCCTTGAACACCAATTCGGCCTGCGCGTTGACTCTCGACCAAAACGTCCTCACGCTCCGCCTGTTTCATGGCGGCATATTCTTCCTTTGGACAGCTGCTGTTCCTTGCTGGGGCTGCGGTTTCCTGTTTCTTTCCAATCAAACTGGATAAAGTCGATAGGGCATTACCTTCCTTTCTGCTTTTTTTTCTTCTGTTTGGCATGGCCGGGGGTGGGGTGCTGGCGCCCCTGCTGCGGCTTTCTCCGCTTTTTTCTCCGCCTGCTCCTGCGGATCTCCTGCAGCTGCTTTTTTCACCGAGGGGCTTTGTTCCGGCTCTTTTATGGCCTGTTAAGCCGGGCGGCAGCTTTTGCTGGGCGAGGAAGGCGCGGACTGGACTCTTTTTCCGCCGGTTCCCCCGGCTTCCTCCAGCCAAATAGAAGTAAAATTTGCGGCGGCATCCTGCTGGACGGGGCCGATATTGAAATCGTCCTCAAAACCGCCCACCTCAGTTCCACTGCCCTGCTCAGTTTTGATTTGCGAGCCTGTCTTGCCAGGGCTGTCAGCTCTCATCATCAAAGTTCAGTACCTGGCACTTATGCGTCAGCCTGTCCAGCAAAGCTGTTGTGAGGATAGCGTCGCCAAGAAGCTCCGCCCAGCCATCAAAGCCTTTATTTGACGTAATTACTACAGAAGCTGATTCATAGAGCTGCGATATTAACCCGAAAAACAAATTGGCTTCCGTTTTGCTGACAGGCAAATACCCCACCTCGTCGATTATCACAAGGTCACACTTGTTTATCCATCTCACTTTCGCAGCGCTTTTCAGTGATATTTCCTGAGTCTTTAGGATGTGCATCATGGTATCCATAGTTGCAAAAAAAACACCTTGTAGCCTTCATGTACGGCTTTGTTTCCGATCGCCAAAGCTATGTGGGTTTTGCCCGTCCCCGGCGGTCCTATAAGCACAAGATTGAATATTTGGTCAATCCATTCCAGCTTTGCCAGGGTGTCAAGCTGCTCTCGGGTTATCCCTTTTTGAAAACTCGTATCGAATTCATCAAAGCCCTTGTATGTCGGCAATCGTGCCTGCTTTATTCGTTCAGCCTCCGCCTTTTTGTCCCTTGATTCCGCTTCCGCCCGGAGTATCTCAAGAAGATATTCTTCGTTGCTCAAACCTTGCTGAGGCATAAACTTGCCCCGTGACAATACGCCAATATGAAACTGTTTTGCAAGCGTCATAATTTCCGGGTTCATACAGCGCCGCCTCCTCCCGCTGAATCGACATAGCTTTCAACGCTTCGGACTTTTGGCTTCACCATCTGATATTTTTCCGGCAGCGAGATCTGCTTCGGAGTGATTTTGGGTTCATCCGCCCTGAAGAATTCCAAGGCATCACGGAAGTCATTTGCGCTTATCAAGTCTCGCTCTGTGCAGTAATTTAAGGCATTTTCCAGCTCATCACGGCCATATTGCTCAACACAGCTGTTCATAATACGCAGCTGGTCGCGGGCATATCTGGGATACGCTTTTATGAGGGCGTCTATGTAATCTTCAGCAAGAGTTAACCCGTCCATTCTCTTTAATACCGTATCCTTAAGCTCATCATATTTGGTCTCTTGAAACCGCCGCATGTTTTTAGGAAACCGAATGAGCTTGCCGACCCCCTGGGCAAGGCGGTGCGTTGCCAGCAGTTCCCCGGTTTCCTTTGTCATAAAAGCAAACCATGCCATTTTGCCCGTCAGCCTCAATCCTGGCCTGCCTTCCCGGGAAGTATGTGCCTTTAGGAACCTCGTATCGATTCTGCCGATAATGCACCACATTGGTCTTGCGAATAATCGCCAGCTTCGGCTCGATAGGTTTTGACAGTGTCGGCACCGGTGTTAAGTGCTTGATTTCTTCCGCAAACAGCCTGTCCGGTACCATTCTGGTCGTCTCGTGAACCTTGGCGTTTGCCGTACGGTCAAGCCATGCCAGCCCTTCGCTGTTTAATGCGGATATGCCGTGACATATCCTGCAGGAGAGAAAGTTATTCTTAACATATTTTACAACGCTTTCGATTTTACCTTTGCTTTCAGGGTCAAAACCTCGGCAGAGACGGACTGAAAAACCGGCATACTTTTTGTAGCTTTCAAAGGTTTCTGTCAGGATCAGATCGCCGGCATTCTCTGAAACCGTCATAACACGGTCCCTGGTCATAGACGATTTCCTGGGTCCGGCCGCCATAATATTTAAATGCCAGATCATGAGCCTCCACAAATTCCGATGCGCTGAACGGATGATCCTGAAAGTACACGAATTTCTTGCGCGACATACTCATGACCATGGCGAATATGTAGATTTTTATTTTGCTCCCAAAGGGGTCGGTCATAACCTTCTGCCCCATATCTACCTGAGCCTGAAATCCGGGCGGCTGTTCCGAAACCTCAGTATATTGCCGGACTTTGCCTCTGTAGGTATACCAAGCTCTTCACGCAGTGTCATTACATAAAGCCTGACACTTCTGTATGACGGTGTAAAAGCCTCATGCCGCTCACACAGATGGTCGTAAATTATTGCCGAAGTAATATCAGGGTAGGTTTCAAGCTCCGAAATGATTTCCCCGCGATACGGGTCAAGTATTTTAGTCCGTTCACGGCTCGCGGCCAGATATTTTAAATATTCTTCTGCGTTCATATTCCAATACTTTCGGACTGTCTTTCTGTCGATTCCGGTTACTCGAGCACACTTCCTGATTGTATATCCTATTTGCTT
>VOFB01001820.1_pt1 | contig 20882 bp, 35 predicted proteins | sample 5384141 | NCBI WGS metagenome assembly VOFB01 (sample SAMN12384721, study PRJNA508395) | human gut metagenome | isolation source: healthy gut A | host: Homo sapiens | reverse complement strand
TATTGTTCTATCAGCTTGTTGGTTCTGACGACAAAATATGTTGTATTGAATACAGGAGTTTTGTTCCAGGCATGTCTATATAGAAAAATATACGGTAGATTGTGCGCGGCACGCAGAGCCTTTGTTTTTTCGACTGCTGTGCGTCCACCTTCTTGCGTATGAAATTTCTTCTTTGTTTCTTCGTTTTGCTCCAGCCTTTGTAGAACTCGGTTATGACAGTAAGATATCCTTGCAGGGTACTGAAGCAGAGATTTTGGGAAGGATCGGTTATTTTCAGGTCGTTTAAATCGCCGTAAATCAGAAAGTCGAGAAACCGCTGTACATGCCGGCTAGTGGCATGGATGTACTCTATTGCCTCGTATTCATACAGGAAGTTGAAAAAGACGGATAGTTTTGCGGCGCTGTTTCGGCCGCCGCCCGGTTTATTAACGCTTTTCATTTCAATAAACCGGTTGGGCGTCAGCATGGGTAAGTAGATTGTCGGTCAACATAAATCGGAGGACAGGTACTCCATCCTTTGTTTCCAATAAAAAGCGCCTGACTTGAAAACGTCGTTCATTCTTGTTCACCATGCCGATCATCTCATTTTGCGTACTTCTATTATATCTTGCCTTGTTTGACGCAATATCGTATAAATTTATATCATATACAATTTATTGAGAAAAGGCTGAGGACTCCGTTAAGGTTGAGCTGCTGAAAGACTGCGAGCACTATCGGGAACGGGGGAAAACTTTGAGAAGCCGGAAGAAACGTTGACCCTCCCTCCGGCTAAAGCCGGGGATCCTCGGTTTACTGACCGTAGCCTGTACTGTGCGAGATCTTACACGGTCTCTCCGAGCGTATATAGGTTCGGGCGTATCCCGACCTGCTATATGTGTTGGCTGCGCCAGTAGACGCAGGCCTTCCTTGAGGACGTTCTTGGCGGCGTTCCCTTCCTGTTGACCTCCTGCTATGCGGGCTGTGGAAATTATCTCATCTATGAACATAACATAAAAAATGATCCCATGTTTGCTACATTTCCGTCCTATATCGACCTGGCATACTGGACGGAACATCCCGTCATCCAATTTGGCACCCTTTACTGCGTCTGAGGAATACGGGATACTGACCGCATCGGCAGGATTATCGTGTACGCCCGAGATACCTTGACGGCAAGCGTGTTCAGTTGATGGATATTTACTACAACGGCGCAGGTATTTTACGGAAACTCAGTCCCGAAGAAATGGAAAGTACGTTCCAAGAGCATTTAGAAGAACGGGAACGCACAAAAGCAAAAACGGCATAGTCAATAGGCTAAACCGCTTAAATGCAACTATAATTAAATTCAATATACAAAAACCTGGGGCGCCTTCCTTACGGAAGGTACTGCTTTCAATGGCGAATATATCCTTAGTAATTTCCGTGCGTATATCTATTAAGCGGTGCGCCTGCCGGTCAATCAGCAATTAAAATCTATGTAGCGCGCTATACATTCCCTCTGCCGGTTATATTCGCTGGTCTGCGCCCTGTCCTCGCTTAATGCTGCCGTTACGCCGGCCGTAGCTCCGTCGTGATGATAATTCAAGCCGACCTTATTCTCGTATACCGTATATGTAGCGTCCCGATGCAGCTTTTTAATTCCCCCAGGCCCAGGCCCAGGAGAGATATGTAAGGCCGTTCTTTTTCTCCGTCTTACCGTTTACATTAATATCATTAAGCCGCGTAAAATAATTTGTCTCGCTCATACCAAATGCCCTCCCTGCGAATAAATACTTTCAATATATATCCTCAGCGCGTCCAGCTCCCTTTGCGCTGAACATTTCGCCCAGCGCCTTTTCTGCCTGCCGCCCTATAACGCCTACGCATTTTTTGCATACATAGCCGCTCTCCGCCCGCTCGGCGTCCAGAGGGTTGACCATTTCGCCGCACGCCGCGCATTTAACTCCCTCCATAAAATCATCCCCGCCGCAGAAAGGGGCAGCGGCTCAATATGTATTCCCCTGGCACGCCCCAGGCCCAGGTGGTCCCCCTCCCTTTCGGCCGGCTTTTTCAAACGTCCCGCCGCAGTCGCTGCATACAAGCATGCTTTAACCCTCCTTTTTGCTTCTCTATTTATCTAATATGCTCAGAAATTCTTCTCTTGCTTTTTTATCATCATATGATATAATATGTATTAGGATATTTCCCAATTCGGTTAATCCGTCCGTTTCTGCTCTGCAGGGCGGGCGGTTTCTTTTTGCCGACAGCCCGAAAGCGCCGGTGCCACAGCCGCCGGCAGCAGCGCATAATTCGCGTTCATAGGCTTGTCCCTCCTTATCCCTCCTTTCACAGAGGATATATAAATTAATTTGTTCTTCTGCGCGCAACATATCCCAGAGGCGCCAGCGCCCTGTTTAACTGCTCATAAAAAGCGTCGTCCTTTTCCTTATCGTTCGCGTCATACATGTAATCGTCACAGATTTTTACTATTGCTCCGCTTTCATAATGATACTCTTTGATTACATGTCCCTGCTCTGAGGGCCATAACTGCGTTTCGCCATTTAAAATCACCTCCATATATATTATGATTAAGGGCTTGGCCTTTTTCCTGTTTGCCTTAACTTCCGCTTTTTTAGAGAAATATGAGCGGCCTTAGCAATTTCATCTTGTTTTTTGTTTTGCTCTTTTTCTCTTATTCCGAGGTTTCGCGCGCATTCGGCCTCCTCTTAAGACATTTATCTCCTTTATGGGGTATCACAGTACATATATATGTCCTATTGCCAATACTTTTTGAGGTGTTTTTATGTTTTTTCCGAGAGACTAAAAAGTTTAACCAAACAACGAGAAGTCACTCAAACCGACCTTGCAAACGCCATAGGCGTTGTATTAAAGCAAATTCACCGCTATGAGCTGGGACAAAGCGAACCCGCCCCTCAAAAGCTCCTCGCCCCCGCCGATTACTTTAGCGTCTTCCTTGGTTGCCTTTGCGGGCGCTCGGACGTGCCGGAACGCAGATGTCAGTTTGTTTGAGAGCTATGCTGTTTTAGATGGTAGTAAAACTATATAGACAGTATCCCCGTAAAACAGGAGGTACAATAGATGCCTGAAACTTACGCTGAAATTATTGACCGGCTTATAGAGGAAAGAAACAAGCAAGGGAAAACACAGCGTGATATTGCTGAAGCTACGGGTTTTCCGCAATCAGTTATTGCCCGCTCCGAAAGCAAGAAAGCAACTCCGAAACTGAGTACTCTTTTAAAGGTAGCCGCGGCTCTTGGATATAATCTTGCGTTGGTCCAGGCTCAGCCCGCTTTTAGATGAGGACGTTAAAAAGCATTGCTGATAAAATTCTAAAACGCAATCATGCAGCTTTTTGAGGAATTAGCAAAACCAATATAAAAAACAAGACAGCCAATCTATATTTCCGCTATATTTGCATTGACGTACGCAAAAACGTATGTTATTATATATACGAGGTGATAATTGATGTATAATATAAATGTAACCAACGCGCGCGCAAAGCTGTACGAGCTTATCGACATGGCGATTGATGACAGCGAAGTTATTAATATCTCGACTAAGAACGGAAACGCCATTATTATAAGCGAAGCCGACTATAATTCTTTGTTGGAAACCTTATATCTCAGCTCTGACCCAACATACAAGCAATCCTTAATTGATGGTAAAAACACACCGCTCTCCGAATGCATTGACGAAAAGGACGTGAGCTGGTAATGTACCAAATAAAATACACAAGGCAGGCTGTTAAGGATGTTGAATATATTAAACGCGCCGGCCTTTCTGAAAAGGTACAAAAAGCTAATCTCGGTTGTCAAAGTCAATCCCTTCAAGATCCTCCGCCCTATGAAAAGCTGACGGGCGATTTAAAAGACCTTTACTCAAGAAGAATCAATATTCAGTACCGGCTTGTTTATGAAGTACTCGAACAAGAGCACGCCGTTAAAATCATCCGAATGTGGAAACACTATGAATAGTTTGAGAGCCGCGCTGTTTCAGATAGCAGCCAAACGGCGCTGCTTGTGAGAGAAAGCTGCGGCTCCTTAAGGAAAAAATGATTCTATAGCTATATGGAGATAAAATGGGCTTAGAAAAGTATTGCATATACATAAGAAAATCCAGAAAAGATATGGAAGCGGAGGAGCGGGGCGAAGGAGATACCCTCGCGCGGCACGAGGCCGCTTTGATGGATTTAGCCCATAAAATGGGGCTGCATATTACCGCTATTTATAAAGGAAATAGTGTCGGGCGAGACCATTGCGGCGCGCCCGGTTATGCAGCAGCTTTTAAACGAGATTGAGCAAAACGTCTGGAGCGGCGTGCTGGTTATGGAGATTGAGCGTCTGGCCAGGGGGGATACTATTGACCAGGAATTGTCGCGCAGGCGTTCAAATACAGCAATACTAAAATAATCACTCCATTAAAAACTTATGACCCGACTAATGAATATGACGAAGAATATTTTGAGTTTGGGCTATTCATGAGCCGCCGCGAGTATAAGACCATTAACCGGCGTTTGCAGCGCGGGCGCATCGCTTCGGTCAAAGAGGGCAAATATGTAGGCAATATTCCCCCATACGGCTATCAAAGAGTAAAGCTGGCGCATGACAAAGGGTTTACGCTGTCGCCCGACCCGCAGGAGGCGCCCATTGTTCAGAATATATTCAACTGGTACCTATACGGGATTCCCAGCGAGGATAAAAGCCATATAGGGATATCCCTGATTGCACGCCGGCTTAATGATTTAAACATACCTACCCGCCGGGGCGGTTCATGGACAGGCGCAACAGTAATAACCATCCTGCGCAACCCCGTATATGCCGGATATGTCAAATGGAACGCCCGGCCGCATATCAAGCATTCTGTCAACGGACAGATAACCGCCTATCGGCCCCGCGCCTCCTTTGACGAAATGCTGCTGGCTCAGGGAATGCACCCCGCTCTAATTGATATAAAAACCTTTGAATCCGTGCAGGATATGCTTAAAAATAATCCCCAAAAAAGCGTGCCCGGCAAATATATTGTAAAAACCCCCTTGCCGGGCTTATAATATGCGGAAGCTGCGGCAGAAAGATGGTGCGCCGCCCTTATTCCAACGGGCAGGCCCCCAGCATTATGTGCGCCGACCCTCAATGCCCCAATATAAGCTCATATCTTCATTTAGTAGAAGACCATATAATTAAATCATTGAATGAAGTCCTGCAAAATATTTTATTAGACGCGGAAAAAACCGAAGTGCGCAACGCTAAAATAAAGGAAAAAGCCTCTGGAAAAAAGCCTGCAATCCCTTAACGCGCAGCTCGAAAAAATCAGGCGCAATTTGACGCATTATACGACCTGGTAGAGCAGGGGAATTTACGACCGGCAAACCTTCCTTATGCGCTCAAACAAGCTGCATGAAAAAGCGCTGGAATTAAAAAATCAAATAGAAAAAGCAAGCGCCCAATTAAATAATATTATTCAAACAACTGAGGAATCACAGGAACTAATACCAAAAATACAAAGCATACCCAGGCCTACGAAACCAACAAATCGGCAGAAACTAAAACGCGCTGCTGAAAAAGCGTTATTGAAAGGGTAATATACGTTAAAAACAGCAAAGACGACCCGGCAGGCTTTGAGATTACCATATATCCTAAGCTCTCAAGCGTATATTTTGATAACTTGTAGGTACTGGTTCTTCAGTACCTATATCATTTAAAACTCGGCATTTAAGCAAAAATCTCCGACCGCAGAGAAAAAGGAATTTTCCGGTTTTGCAAGGCGGCAGGAGAAAATACCGGGCGTATTTTAAGAACGGCAACGCAGCAAAACCGAACAATTCACACTGGATTGAGCCGTCTTTGAACGTCCGAATAAATTATGCCCTCTCCCGCAGCCAATGTATCGGGAATGGCTTCGGGCGTTTTGCCTCTAAGCAGGCGCACGGCGTTATATCCCGCAAGAGTGCCGGTAGCTATAGCTTCAGTATGTCCCACCAGAGGCCCCGCCTTCTCTCCGGCGAAAAACAAATTATCTACACATTCTGATTTCATAAAATTATCCCTGGGCGCCATTGCGGTAAAACGGACTGAATTGCCCTTGCCTCCTGCAATAGGGTCAGCATAAGCCGCCCGCTCAAAGCCAGGTATTCTGCGCAGTTCCTCCAACGGAAAAAAGGGCGTCATTAATTTTGCATGTCCGTTATCCAACAATACCGCGTTATCCTTATATTCCTGAGCGCGTACTGCCGGCAGGCTTTATAGGAAAGCAGGTCGTGCTGCAATGATTCCGGTATAGCTACTACAGCCTTGCCCTGCTCTTCAAGAGCCTTTATCAAGCTCTCCGAAAGAGATTCCTTGACCAGCTCGCATGAACCGCTGTAAGCGCCTATTCCGTCCTGTCTTATATTAGCATACTCTAGAATCCCCATATCGGCGCATATGCTTCCTCTGCCCCCGAAGGCAGGACACCTTAAAACGCACATAGCGCATCCTGAGCCGTATTTTGCACAGCTGGCAGGAGGCCCGGCGGTACCGGTAGCGTCAATATAAAAATCCGCCTTATAATTTTTCCCCTCATCGTCATAAATACTGTCCACCCTGCTATCTTTTGCGCACGCGCCTTTTATACGCACGCTCAAGCGCACCTCTACCCCGTTTTCCTCCAGAAAAGGCTTTATTTTCGGCGGAAGCGCTAAAACGTCGTAAAGGCTGGCATGCTCGTGCCCGGGAAAGCTTATATTTTTATGCCGCAGATTTTGGTCAATAAGTTTAAACAGCCTGCCTCCGCCTAAACAAATCATCTCCTCAGCAACTGTAAACCGGCCGTTATTGCGCATAATCCCGCCTACCAGCCCGGTTCCCAGAAGCGAATCTGTACGCTCTAAAAGCAGCGTCCTGGCTTTAAGAGAGACGCGGCCTCGAGCGCGGCCGCTACGCCTCCCCAGCCTCCGCCTATAACTATTACATCCATAATTATTTCTCCTGCTTGCTAATAAACAATATTTTTGCAGCCGGCAAAAGGTTATGCACTTTATCAGCGCCCTCTGACTGCCGGTACTATTAAATAATATATGCTTTAAATTAACATTAATATGCAAGGTATAATGTGGTCAAAAAAGTTGAATGGCGTTTCTGCACAGCCTTGCGCCCTCTTGCCGGGCTTAAATAAGCCCTCTGGCCTAACGGCCCGCCCTTTACTTCAAATATTCCAAGCCTCCTGTCATAAATTCCTCGGCAGCCTGCGCTATTTCTTCAGCCGAAGCCACCATGCCCTCGTCCAGCCATTTCTGCAGCAGGCCTATACAGCCCATACTTGCAAAAGCATAATAATATTCTAATTTTTTAGGAGAAGCCTTTTCAAAATATTTGGCATAGCCCTCCATACAGGTCTGCCGGCCTATATTAAGAAGCTTAAGCAGAAATAATTTATCACCGTAAGGGCCCAGCGTAACAATGCACAAATCTGAATTATCCTTTATAAATTGGAATATGCCTGCGGTGACTTTTACGGGATTAAGACCGTTTTCTCCCAGAAGCGGCTTCATAGCTTCCTTAAAATGCTTAAGCGCCTCTTCCTCTATACTGTCGCGGAGGTCGTATAAATCCTTATAATGAGTATAAAACGTTCCTCTGTTTATTCCCGCTTCTTCACATAATTCCTTAACTGAAATACTCTGAATAGGCTTCAAGCTAAGCAGTTTGGTAAAGCTCTTGCGGATAAGCATTCGGGTGACCCGTGTGCGATGGTCATTTGTAAACTTTTAATAATAACCGTCTCCTTTCAACAGCCTATGTACAAACTGTTCGTTTATTAATAGAATAGCCACTAGATGTTAATTGTATTTTCTTCTGTAAATGATTATAATACAAGTGTAGAAGAAAATCAACACCATGTTGTTTACATTCATCCAAGGAGGGATGCTGAATGAAAAAATTATATATAATTACCGGCGCTGCCGGTCATTTGGGAAGCACGATAATAAAGCTTTTGGAAAGCAGAAACCAACAGGTGCGCGGTCTTATTTTGCCCCTCTGAAAGCGCTGAGAATACCAAAAATACAACTTACTATAAAGGAGACGTAACTCAGCCTGATTCTATGCGGCCTTTATTTGAAAATACTGGCAGCAGTTTATACTTATTCATACTGCCGGAATTATCGATATATCAGGAGAGCTTACTCCAAAAAATGTACGATGTCAACGTAAACGGAACAAAAAACGTACTCAAGCTCTGTACTCAATATAATGTCAGCCGTATGGTATATGTCAGCTCCGTACATGCCCTGCCTGAAAAAGCCGAGGACTGGTTATAACCGAAACAGATGACTTTTCACCCGACACCGTAACGGGCGGATACGCCAAAACCAAGGCTCTGGCAACGCAGGCTGTCCTCTTTGCCGCTGAAAACGGACTGACGCAGTAGTAGTTCATCCTTCGGGCATTCTCGCCATATGACGACGCTCACAATCATATGGTGCAAATGATTAGAGATTACGTTTCAGGCAAGCTTCCAGCATGCGTTAAGGGCGGATATGATTTTGTAGACGTGCGCGATGTAGCTGAGGGCTGCCTGGCTGCCGCGGAAAAGGGAAGGCGTGGCGGCTGCTACATTCTCTCTAACAGGCATTACGATGTGAAAGAAGTGCTTTCAATGGCCAAAAGCATAGGTGGGGGACGCAGACTGCCGGTATTGCCTTTATGGATGGCCAAAGCGGTTTCCCCTTTTATCCGTTTGGACGCAAAACTAAAAAAGCGACGTCCCCTTTATACTTTATATTCTCTTGACACCCTTTGCAGCAACGACCGGTTTTCACACGATAAGGCCACAGCTGAACTGGGCTACAGACCCCGTGATTTATACGAAACGGTAAAAGATACTGTCCTTTGGTTACGCCATAAGGAATACTAAAGCTAAGAAAAAATTAAAAATAAATAGAGATAATGCGGGCGCGTAGCGGCCCGTGCGCCGCAAAGCCCAAAGGGGAAGTTTGGAGTCTCCTGTAGGTACTTTAGCTCTCCGCGCGCAAGCGCGCGAAGAGCTAAAGGGCTGCCCCATACAGGGAAGGGGCCGGCCTGCCGCTTTGCGGCAGGCCGGGCTGGAGCGTCTGGTAATAGGGGCGCGGCGTTTGGCAGGCTGCGCCTGCACGGGCCGGGCTTTGCCCGGCCCGGCCAAAGGTCGCAAACGCCGCGCCCCCTATTACCAGACGCTCAATTTTTGGCGCCTGCGGGCGCCAAAATCCGCGCCGCCCCCCGTGCCGCACAACTACAATAAAACGCCCGTCCATAATAAGCCGAAGTCGCAAAACACCTCCCCATCAGCCTGCAGTTTGCACATTATCTCCCAATATGCTATACTTATACGGTTAATTCAAATAACTTATCGGAGCAGTACTAAAATGAGTCAAAGTATACTGATAGTAGACGATGAGAAAGAAATCGCCGACTTAGTTGAAGTCTATCTGCAAAACGAAGGTTACCGCGTGTTTAAATGCTATAACGGAACAAAGGCCCTGGAATACGTTCAGACAGAAAGGCTGGATATGGCTATTCTGGACGTAATGCTACCTGATATTGACGGCTTTGGCCTTCTAAGAAAAATCCGCGAGCAACACTTCTTTCCCATAATAATGCTGACGGCCAAAGTGGAAGATATGGATAAAATAACAGGGCTTACTCTGGGCGCGGACGATTACATAACCAAGCCGTTTAACCCTCTGGAGCTAACTGCCCGCGTTAAAACTCAGCTTAGACGCTATACTAAATACAATCATTCTGAAGCTGAAGCAATCTCTCCAGCTCAGGAATACGATATAAACGGTCTGGTTATAAATAAGGATACTCATACCTGTACTCTTTTTAATTCTGAAATAACTCTCACTCCTCTGGAATTCGATATCCTCTGGTATCTTTGCGAGCGAAAAGGCAAGGTAGTTCCGGCTGAAGAGCTTTTTCAGGCCGTATGGGGAGAAAAATATTTAAATAACAGCAATACCGTAATGGCGCATATCGGCCGGCTCCGCGAAAATTAGGCGAACCGGCGAAAAATCCGCGGTTCATAAAAACCGTATGGGGAGTGGGATATAAAATTGAATAAGCAAACAGCTTTAAAGTAAGACTGTCCTTTAAAATACTTATGCGTTTCACCGCAGCGGTCATATTATACTTTCTTCTGCTGCTGGCATTGTTCTTCGGGGGCATGCTCGTCTGCTCATTTTTCACCTGACAGGCACAGAGCCGCTGTACACCCTGTTTAATTTTATACGTATCAACGGAGCGACCATCCTGTTCCTCCTGGGGTTAGGCGGGTTTATAATAATATTTATACATTACTGGAGGAAAACCATAGGCTATCTGGATGATGTGCTGGCCGCTACTGAAAATGTATACAACTCTAAAATGATTTTATAGTGTTGCCGGCCGACCTCAAAGAGGCCGAAATGCAGCTTAACCAGATAAAGCTAAATGTGCACGAAAGTCAGCGCGCAGCCCAGGAGGCCGAAAAAAGAAAAAAACGACCTGGTGATGTATCTGGCCCACGACCTTAAAAACTCCGCTAACCTCAGTTATAGGCTATCTTACTCTGCTGAAAGATGAAAAGGAAATCCCGCCCGAACTGCGCCAAAAATATCTCGCTATATCCCTGGATAAAGCCGAGCGCTTAGAGGATTTGATAAATGAATTCTTTGAGATAACCCGTTTAACCTATCGGGAATTTCCCGAATACAGTTTGGTCAATCTCAGCCTCATGCTTGAACAGCTCTCATATGAATTCAAGCCCATGCTGGCCCAAAAATCTAAACTGCGTCCTTAATATACAGCCTGATATTATGATTAAATGCGACCCGGACAAGCTTCAAAGAGTATTTGACAAACCTGCTGCGCAATGCAGTCAATTACAGCTATGAAAATCAGATATAATTATAACGGCTTCCAGAACCGAAAGTCCTAATAATCGAATTAAAATAGTATTTGAAAATAAAGGCATAGACATACCTAAGGAAAAAGCTGGACCGAATATTCGAGCAGTTCTACCGCCTGGATACCTCTCGGGCCACAAAAACCGGAGGCGCCGGCCTGGGGCTGGCTATAGCCAAAGAAATAGTTGAATTGCATAAGGGCAGCATATCCGCCTCATGCACGGACGGAGTAATTCATTTTGAAGTGCTCCTGCCCGCCTGAATGCCGCGCTATTCGTTTAAAGCGCAGTACGGCTTATAAACCGTACTGCGCTTTTTTATATGCGGCGCCGGCATAAAAGCCGCATTAAAAGCGCCGACCTGCGCAATTTGTCAAACCCGCGCCAATCCGCGTGTCCCCCTTCTTTTTCTAAAGCTTGCGGCGTAAAATCCCCGTCTTCAGAAAATCGTAAGATTTCTTTATAAAATAATAGGACTGCCTTAAGCCGTATAATATTATAAAGCGCTCCTTCCTTTGCTATAATATATTTAACGCTTAGACGCGTGTAATTTATTTAAGCCTGACGCTAATGTACCGCGCCGGCAGCAAAGCTGCGCAGCGTCCATTTAATGAGGCGGCGCGCTTTAATTATAAAAGGAGCAATAAATTATGGCAGCTAAACGGCTTACGCAAATATTTCCTTTCTGCTTCCTCTGCGCCGATGGCAAAGAAAAATATTCTTTTACGCAAAAATGAGGTTTGATAAAATGTATATGCAAAGCGCAGACTGGATACCCCTGCCCCATAGCATATATTCCGTATCCTCCGTAATGATAAACCGGCGCAGCGGCTTCCCTATAGAATATCAATATAATAAAGCCCATAATCTTGCCCTGGCTTCTAAAACCATGCAGCATGTAATTATCCGTCCCGGTCAAACCTTTTCCTTTTACCAATTAGTCAGAAAGGCGGATAAGCGCGAACATTTTAAAGACGGGCTGGTGCTGGAAAACGGACAGCTTAAAACCTCCTACGGCGGCGGGCTTTGCCAGCTAAGCGGCTTATTGTTTCAGCTTTTCCTGCATTCGCCTCTGGTTATTACAGAACGCCACGCGCATGCCCGAGAAACCCTGCCCCCGGTTCAGCCCGAGGAAACAGTCGGCCTGGACGCGGCGGTAAGCGAGGGCTGGCTGGACCTGAAAGCCTATAACCCAACCCAAAGCGTCTTTCAGCTTGAATTTGAGCTGAACCAAGAGTGTATCCTCATCCGGCTGCTTTCTGATTCACCCCGCAAATATATACCAATACTCAAACACAGGAGGTCCTGTTCTCAGAAGAATGCGAAATATGCTATCCTGCGGATAATATCCCCCAGGAGCTGATAGAATCAATATAAAAAGCTAACATACCCTCAGTTTACAAAAAAACAGTCAGAAGGCATAAAATTTGCGTCCTGCTGCGTTGCTTTGATTCCAAGTTGGGAGCACGCTGATTAAGGATAACGCAGAAAATGAAGAAATTATCCCTTTTGATGCGTGTAGTTCCTTGTAAACTGAGGCTAGGAAAGGAAGAAACAATATGAAAAAAACATAGCCGTCATATTTGGCGGACGTTCCCCCGAGTATTTCGTATCTCTGCAATCCGCCTATTCGGTCATAACCAATATAGACCCCCAAAAATATAACGTAATACCCATAGGGGTAACGCTGGAAGGAGATTGGTTCAGATATAACGGCAACTATCAAAATATTCCAGACGGCACATGGCCCGCCGACGCGGCAAGCTGCGTGCCCGCCGCTGTATTGGGCGGAACTCACCCGAGGCTTATAGAGCTGCCCGAGGGAGGCCCGCGTTTACCGTTATAGACGCAGCTTTCCCAGTCATGCACGGTAAAAACGGCGAGGACGGCACTATACAGGGGCTTTTTGAACAGGCCGGAATCCCTGTTATCGGCTGCGGAACTCTTTCCTCGGCGCTTTGCATGGATAAGGCGCGCGCTCACGCTCTGGCGCGGGACGCCGGCATAAGGGTGCCCCGCTTTATTACCGCTAATACAAACACGCCGGATAGCGTACTGCTGAAAGAAGCCGAAATTTTAAAATACCCCATTTACGTCAAGCCGGTTAAAGCCGGTTCATCCTTTGGCATAAGCCGGATAACTTCATCCGGCCAGCTCTGCCAGGCGGCCCAAAAAGCCTTTGAATTTGACAGCCAAATAACGCTCGAGGAGGAAGTGCCGGGCTGCGAGGTAGGCTGCGCCGTGCTGGGCAGAGACAATCTCATTTTGGGAAGAGTGGACCAGATAGAAAGCCCCGGCTTATTTGATTACACCGAAAAATATAATCCGCAAAATTCTAAAATCTATATGCCGGCGCCTATAGACTATCAAACTGAAGAAGAAATCAAGCGACTGCCGCAGCTCTTTACAAACTGCTGGACTGCTCGGGCTTCGCGCGCGTAGATATGTTTTTAACGCCTGAAAAGCAAATAGTATTTAATGAAATAAACACCATACCCGGGCTGACCGCCCACAGCCGCTTCCCAAATATGATGAAAGGAGCCGGAATGGAGCTTAAAGAGGTAATAAAAATCCTTATAGAGCTGAGCCTTAAAGATGAATGAGATAATATTGCAGCCCGGCTTGATATACAGCGGCAGTCTGATACTGGTAAATAAAATACATCCTATATATACCGAACATTCAAATCAAAGCGAGCTTACTCTTTTAAGCGAGGAAAGCCAGCCTATACTGCTTGAAAAAAAACCGCCGCAGTACTGGAAAGGCTGATAGGTGATATAAACGGCCGGAAAGCATACTGGCCGTAAGCGGCTACCGTACTCAAAAGGAACAGCGCACCATCTATTCGGATTCGCTTAAAGCCAACGGACCGATTTTACCCGCCGCTATGTAGCCCTGCCCAATCATAGCGAGCACCAGACCGGGCTGGCCGTAGATTTGGGGCTGCGCCAAAAGGAAATAGATTTTATTCGCCCTTATTTTCCTGACGAGGGAGTGTGCGGACGCTTTTAAGGAGCTTGCGCCCGTTTACGGTTTTATTCAAAGATATAAGCGCAGCAAGGAAAACATAACGGGCATAAGCGAGGAGCCGTGGCATTTCAGATATATAGGGCGTCCCCACGCCGAGCTGGCCGAATGCCTGCATATGGCGCTTGAGGAATATATAGAGGAATTAAAAAATATCCTCAGGACTCCCCCTGCGCTTTAAAAGCGCGCTTAACCAGAGCTATGAAATCTTTTTATGCGCCCTCAAACGGAAAGGCGCAGACCGTCCGATTGCCTGATGATATTCCCTATAATATTTCAGGCAACAATACCGACGGCTTTATCATTACGCTCTGGAGATAGAAATTTATGAAACAGGAAAAGACTCTTCAGGCAGAGTGCAGGCACGCGCCTCTTCAGTCAAACAATAATTACAGCTCTAACGGCTGCGCGCCTATTAAAGGCGCGCCGGTTAAAGCGCCGTCCGCAGCGCGCTGCGGCTATCCGGCATTAGACTCCTTCAGGCTGGCCGCGGCAGTACTGGTAGTAATGATACACACCTCTCCTCTGGCCGATATAAGCGAAACCGGAAATTTTATACTTACCCGCATTCTGGCCCGCACAGCCGTCCCCTTTTTTTTATGGCTTCAGGCTTTTTCCTCTTTAAGGACGGAACAAACAGGGACAAGCTGAAGAAATTTTTAAAGAGCACGGCGGTCATATACCTACTCTCTATCCTGCTCTATCTGCCCGCAAACATCTACAGCGGCTATTTTAGCTCCGACCATCTGCTGCCCAATATTTTAAAGGATTTAGTTTTTGACGGAACCTTTTATCATCTATGGTATCTTCCCGCAGCCTTGGCCGGGGGCTGTATTTCCTGGCTGCTTATAGATAAGCTGGGCGGCAGGCGCGCCGCAATAGCGGCGCTGGCCCTATATGCTCTGGGCCTGCTGGGAGACAGCTATTACGGCCCTAACTCAGCAGGTATCAGCCTTAAATTGCATATATGCGCATATGTTTGAGCTATTTGATTATACCCGGAACGGCCTGTTTTTTGCGCCTATTTTCTTTATCTTAGGCGCGCTTGCACGCAATATCCGTCCTGCCCGGCTGAAAAGCGCGCTGCTCTTTGCCGGTTTTCTAGCCCTTACCATTATCGAAGGACTTATTTTGCGCCGGGCGCAGTATCCAAAGCATGACAGCATGTATATAATGCTTGTGCCCTGTGTTTTTTCCTTTTTCTATTTCTGGCGTCATTTAAGGAAAGCGCTTGAAGCTGGCCCGGGATATGTCGCTGTTTATATATATACTACATCCATTGTCGATAATAGTTCTGCGCGGCACCGCTAAGCTGTTTAACTGCCGGGAGCTGCTCCTGGGCAGCAGCCTCGTATATTTTCTGGGGACCTTGTTTATTTCAGCCGCGGCGGCATATATTCTGGTTATCTTAAAGCACGCGTTAATTTCATTCAGCCAAAAACCCGGCCGGCATGCAGCAGCATCTCGCCTTGGCCGCTCGCTATATTGCAAAAATCCCCCGCTCTCAGGCAGGGCCTGATGGAAATAGATTTAAAACAGCTTAAAAGCAATACCCAGGCCCTACTGGCAGCCCTGGGGCGTCAGAGCCGTTTAATGGCGGTTGTAAAAGCGGACGCATACGGCCTGGGCGCATGCAGAGTCGCGCTGTATTTAAACCGTATGGGCATAGATTCCTTTGCAGTTTCCACAATAGACGAAGGAATTTCTCTGCGCAGACGAGGCGTAAAGGGCGAGATACTTCGTTCTGGGCTATACCGATACTGCGCGGGCATATCAGCTAAAACGCTACAAGCTCACTCAAACCGCTATAGATTACCCTTACGCGCTGGCCCTAAATAATGCGGGCTATAGGCTCAAAATACACGCCGCAGTAGATACCGGCATGAAGCGGCTGGGAGTGCAATCGCAGAATAAAGATGAGCTTAAAAAAATTTACAGCTTGCCTAACCTTACTGTTTCAGGCATTTACAGCCACCTTTGCGTTTCCTTCAGCCGGGACGCCGGCGACTGTGATTTTACCCTTAAGCAGATTGCGCGCTTTGATGAAGTTCTGATTATCTCAGGCGCAGCGGCATAGCCACGGAAGGACGCATCTTCAAAGCAGCTACGGACTGTTAAATTATCCGCAGCTTAAATACGACCTTGTAAGGTCGGCGGCAATACTTTTCGGACTGCTGGACTATCCGGACACGCAGCTTGTTAAAGCTCAAGCCCGTTATAGCCCTGAAAGCGCGCATAGCCCCGATAAAGCATATAAAAGCAGGCGAAAGCGTCGGCTATGGCAGGGAATTCACCGCATGCAGAGACACGGTTATAGCAGTTGTCCCCGCGGGCTATGCCGACGGCATTCCCGCCAGCCTTTCCTGCGGAGCCGGACAGGCGCTTATCCGCGGCAGACGGGTAAGCATTGCCGGGCGCACCTGTATGGATCAAATGATGCTGGACGTTACCGATGTGCCGGACGTCAGCAGAGATGATATCGTGGTATTTATAGGTCAAAGCGGCAATCAAAGCATTTCCCCTGAGGAAATGGCCAAAAATGCAGGCATATCAGTCAATGAGCTTATAAGCCGCATGGGAACGCGGCTGGAAAGAATATATTTTTGATTAAAGCCCTGAGGAATATAGGCGCAGGGGCGGCCCGGCCTTTCGGCCGGGCAGCCCGCGCTTAAAAGCGCGGGCTGAGCTTTGGCTCAGCCAAAGCGCCGCGCCGCCCCCCTGCGGCTATATTCTCTCAGGGCTTTAATTCTCAGACCGTCCTCTCATCCAATAATCAGCCTTCTGGTAGCGATTTTATCCAGAAAAGCTCTGTCATGCTCAACAAAAAGCAGCGCCCCATTCATATCCGAGAGCATTTCCTCAATCTGTATGCGGGAAAAGATATCAATATAATTGAGCGGCTCGTCCCATACATAAAGATGCGCCCGCTCGCATATAGAACGCGCTAAAAGCACCTTCTTTTTCTGGCCGTCGCTGTAAAATTGCATTTCCCTTTCAAAATGCTCTCTTTTAAAATCCAGCTTCCTGAGCAGCGTCTTAAAAGGGCCGTATCCACGCCGCATTTGCGCGCATATTCATCCAGCTCGCCCCGCAAAAGGATGCGTCCTGAGGAACATAGGATATTTTCAAGCCGGAGCCAATGGAAAAACGCCCGGTAAAATCGACGTCTCCACCGCAGATTAATTTCAGCAGACTGCTCTTGCCGCTGCCGTTCCTGCCTTCCAAAGCCACCCGCTCTCCTCGTCCTATTTCAAGGTTATTGGACCGCAAATCTGCTTGTTATCATAAAACAGGCTTAAATCCACCCTTCAACAAGCCTCGCAGCGTGATAAGCTAAGCCCTCCAGCCTCAGGCTGTCTGTTTTTTCAATATTCTTAAGCAAGCCTCGCTTTTCTTCAACAGCCATCTCGGCGCGTCTCTCCATATTCTTTCTGGTCTGCTGAAGCTTGCGCGATTTTTCGCCTATATACGCCCGGCCCCCTATGCTCTTTGTTTCCTTCCGAAGCTTTCCGCCGCCAATCTTAGAGCGCTCTGCCCTGTCCGCCCATTGCCCCGCCTGTTTTGAAGCCGCCTCCAGGCGTCTTATATCCTTTTTAAGCCTTTGGTTCTCCGCCTGTTCAAAAGCGTCCTGCCTGCTCTTATTTTGATACCAGGAGGTAAAATTCCCCGCTTTGCACAGTCAATCCCGACCGTTCCAAACTTAATACATGATCCGTACAGCCGTCCAGAAACGCCCTGTCATGAGAGACCAGAATAAAGCCCTGCTTTGTCCTTAAATAATCCGCCGCCCGTTCCCTGCCAAGCATATCCAGATGATTGGTCGGCTCATCTATAAGCAAAAAGCCGTTAGGGCTTTAAAAACATAGCCGCCAAAAGCGATTTTGCCTGCTCGCCTCCCGAAAGGCTGCAAAACTCCCGGCCAAGGCAGGAACCATCCATCCCCATCAGATTAAGCTCTCTTTCTAAAATCCAATCCTCCGTTTGTCCCGCTATGTCCTTAAGCACCTTACGAGTCTGTCTCCGCTTATCATCAACCGCATATGGAAAATACTCAAACTGCACGTCCGCCCTTATCTGGCCTGTGTAATCATATTCCCCCATAAGCAGCTTGAGAAAAGTAGTCTTTCCCTTGCCATTCCGGCCTATAAAGCCCAGCCGCCAAGAAGTATCTATTTGAAAGGATACATTTTCAAATACATTTTCCGCGCTGTTATAGCCAAAGGTTAAATTCTTCACACTTATAACCGACATAAATGCCCACCTCCAAAAAAAATTCCGTTTCCACAGACAAAATAGCTGCAAAAACGGAATAAACAGACATCTTTATGCCGTAACAAAGCCTGAAAAAAAGAATAAGAACAAGCAATTCCGAATTAAGCAGCAAACAAGACGCAAAGCCTGCAATGCCTGCGGCTTATAAAACTAATTCGCAATTACTTAATTCTCATTCTTTCACCCCTGACTGCATTTTTTAATTGACTGGCACTATCCTGCCGTACGTCGTTATAAGTATAATATATTTTTGCTTAAACCGCAACTGCTAATTATTAAAAGTCTCGTATATGACCATTAATCTCTCCATATCCCTCAAATTTTTCAATAGCCCCTTAAGCCGTCTTCTGTACAGTCTTTTGCCCAATCCAAATAACCGCTCTTCTTTCCATTTCTATTGTGCATACACACTTTCTCTGCCCTCATATAACCCTCCATATGTTACCTATTTTTTAACATTATATACTAATAATGTTAATAAGGCAAGCGCTTTCGTTATTATTTATTAACATTTTATTCCATTATATGCCTGCCCGCTTATCCTCCGACTATTTAACCCTTGCTCCGTATAAACCTACGTTCAGCCAGATAATACGCCCTGCCTCAAGCAAGTTATGCATCAAATTATTCAGTTTGCAAAAACCGCTTGCACTTCACAGAAAGCTATGCTATAATCATTTAGCATTAGTACGGACGTTCCTCTTAAAGGCATGCCTTTAACGAACTTCTATGAGGGAAGGAGAGAAACAAATGAACGTTATTCAAGAACCATTGAAGCCGAACAGCAGCGCAAAGATATTCCCGATTTTCGCGTTGGAGATACTGTAAAAAGTATGGGTTAAGGTTATTGAAGGAAACCGCGAAAGATTACAGGCCTTTGAAGGAACTGTTATCGCCCGCCGAAACGGCAGTTCCGTGAAACCTTCACGGTTCGCCGCGTTTACTACGGCGTGGGTGTGGAACGCACGTTCCCTATACATTCGCCGAAAATTGACCGTATTGAAATTACCCGCCGCGGCCGCGTGCAGAGCTAAGCTCTACTATCTGCGCGACAGAATTGGTAAAGCCGCTAAGGTCAAGGAAGCAATTCAATAATTTCTGCTGAATCATAAAGCGCGCCCTGCGTTTTATACTCTAGGGCGCGCTTTTAATTATTACTTCCCTATTATCCTCAATCTCTCTTCCCGCTTTAATTATAAATCCAAATCAATTCCTCCTGTTGACTTAATTCATCTATTGAAATATAATATCATTATTATATGGGATGTGGTGAAATTGGCATACACGATGGATTTAGGTTCCATTGCCCCAGGGCGTGCAGGTTCAAGTCCTGTCATCCGCACCATATTAAGACGTCACTTTTGATAAAAAAGTGGCGAAGAGAAAAAAAAAAATCCAAAAGCCAATAATGAATTGGATAGATGAAGTATCTTTAAAATGAAGAAAGAAAAAAATCAAGTCCTTGTGGATTTGTTTCTTTAAAAACTCAAGAATATATGCAGGATTTAATCAAGCTATTTGAAATTCAAAACCATAGAGTTATGGCACTATGGGCATTTGATTTTGCGTCTGAATCTATTGCAAAATTTGAAGAAAAATATCCAGAAGAAAAACGTCCAAGAGAAGCTTTGGAAAAAGCCAAAGATTGGGCATCTGGAAAAATCAAAATGCACCTAGCACAACGAAAAATACTAGATTGTCATGCAGTTACAAAAGAAATGGAAAATAAAGAAGATATTGCAATTTGTCATTCAATAGGTCAAGCATGTGCAGTAGTGCATACTGCTAGACATGCAATAGGCTATGATCTATATGACCTTACTGCACTTATCTATAGATATGGAATTGAAAATTGCAAAGATGTAGTAGAGCAACGGAAACAGCGAATATATCGAAAGGGTAAAATATTGGAACGAACATCTATGTGATTATAAAGGTACATGGGCGGATTTTATGCTCAAATAAAATTTCCATTTGCTGACCTTATAGCAATAAAATGACAAATGACTGCCATTTATCGAGCAGACAAGGAGGTGGCGCATGCCCACTACTATGCGATTTGACCTCCCATCATTTTTATTTCTACCCCTGTTATTTGCTATAATTTCTCCAAAAATCACTTTTTAGGTATACGACTGTTTCTCAAGGGTATCTGGAGGAAGATAGCCGAAATGCTCGTGTAGGCTAATAATTGTATAGATACCAACAAATATGGCATAATCATGTAGATAGTGTGGAGGACAATGCGCCATAGTGAGTTTTTTATCATCTCTGACGTCTTGACACAAAAGCATTTAACCCCGAATCCTAAGCCAATCGGTTAAGGGTTCGGATTTGTTCTTTCATAGACTAGACAATACAATTAGAATATAATGCGCCAGGAATGTGGGATTGTTTGGTTTTGCTGCGTTGTCGTCCTTAAAATGCCCGATATTTATGCGTCCTGCCGCCTTGCAAAACCGAAAATTCCTTTTTCTCGCGGTCGGAGATTTTTGCTTAAGAGCCCGTTGACGGCCGCGCGGCACGTGATTGAAGACATACCGGGCGTATTTTAAAGACCGCGCAGCAAAGCGGACGCGGCGGGTATTTATGCAAAAAACACGTTGTACTTTGATTGTAAACTGAGGGGTATTGTCTATACAAATATATTATTAAAGCCACAAATAACAGGATGATAAAAAATTTAAAGGAGGTCAATTTATGGAGTT
>VOFB01002778.1_pt1 | contig 20886 bp, 41 predicted proteins | sample 5384141 | NCBI WGS metagenome assembly VOFB01 (sample SAMN12384721, study PRJNA508395) | human gut metagenome | isolation source: healthy gut A | host: Homo sapiens | reverse complement strand
GACGGTTTCTTTACTCAAAAAGGAGGTCACATATCCATGAACCGAAAAGAGTGGGATCAAACCATGCCAAGCATCCTGGCTGGCCTGGCGCCCGGGAAATACAGCCTCCGGGAGATCATGCTGGACAGCTTCTCCAGATATCCCCAGGCCCATGAGGGGGTGTTTCTCTATGAGGATGTGGCTGGAGGGCGCTACCAGAGCATGTCGTTCAGCGGGAAAAACGTAGATGGAGCTTGTGTGTATGAGGTCCGGTAACGAACAGAGACCGACTTGTGAAAACAAGTCGGTCTCTGTTTTGGTGGAGATAAGCGGGATCGAACCGCTGACCTCTTGAATGCCATTCAAGCGCCTCCCAGCTGAGCTATACCCCCACGACACAATATCAAGTTTTAAATGGTGGACGATACAGGACTTGAACCTGTGACCTCCCGCACGTCAAGCGGATGCTCTACCAGCTGAGCTAATCGTCCGAACAGCATGGACTATTATATATGCCGCTGGGTGGAATGTCAAGTGCTTTTTCTCGATTTCCGGAGAAAAATGTGAAAAAGGGAAATGCGAAAATTTCCAAATTTTTCGTGAAAAAGCAAAAGATGTGTTACACTGAAAGCATAGATCTTGATACCTGTGAGGAGGATTTCTATGTTAAAGCTTGATCTGTCTCAGCTGGCCGGATTTCTGCCCCAGGGCTACGCGGTCTCCCGTCAGACCGGCCTGAAGAAAGCGGCCGACATGCTGGCCGCCGGCAACGGCCCCGGGGGCGATTTCACCGGCTGGGTGGCCCTGCCGGAGCAGTACGACCGGGAGGAGTTCGCCCGCATCCAGGCGGCGGCGGAGCGCATCAAAAGGCAGTCCCAGGTCCTGGTGGTCATCGGCATCGGCGGCTCCTATCTGGGGGCCCGGGCGGTGATCGAGCTGCTGGCCTCCCCCAACTATAACCTGAAGCAGAAAAATACCCCGGACATCTATTTCGCCGGAAACGGCCTGTCCACCGACGCCCTGCTGGAGCTGATCGCCCTCATCGGAGACCGGGACTTCTCGGTGAACGTGATCTCTAAATCAGGGACCACTACCGAGCCTGCGGTGGCTTTCCGGATCTTCAAGGGGATGCTGGAGCAGAAGTACGGCAAGGAGGGAGCCAGAGAGCGGATCTACGCCACCACCGACCGGGCAAGAGGGGCACTGAAGGGCCTGGCGGACCAGGAGGGGTACGAGACCTTCGTGGTGCCTGACGCCGTGGGCGGCCGCTACCCGTGCTCACCGCCGTAGGGCCTGCTGCCCATCGCCGCGGCGGGGGATCGATATCGCCGCCCTGATGGAGGGCGCGGCCCGGGCCATGAAGGAGCTGTCCATCCCAGGAATGGACAACCCTGCCTGGCAGTATGCCGCCGCCCGGCACGCCCTGTATGAGAGCGGCAAGTCGGTGGAGCTGCTGGCCTGCTATGAGCCCAGCTTCCGCTTCTTTGCGGAGTGGTGGAAGCAGCTCTTCGGCGAGAGCGAAGGCAAGGAGGGCAAGGGCCTCTTCCCCGCCAGCGTGGAATTCACTGCTGACCTGCACTCCATGGGCCAGTACATCCAGCAGGGCCAGCGCCTGATGTTCGAGACTGTGGTCCGCTTCGAGCCCAAGGGCACCTTCCTTATCCCGGACGACCCGGAGAATGTGGACGGGCTGAACTTCCTGTCCGGCAAGCCCCTGTCCTTTGTGGCGGAGCAGGCCCTGCGGGGACCATCCTGGCCCATGTGGACGGCGGCGTGCCCAACATCCTGATCCGATGCCCCAGATCAGCGAGAGCTCGGTGGGTTACCTGATCTATTTCTTCGAGTATGTGTGCGGCCTGTCCGGCTACCTGCTGGGGGTCAATCCCTTTGACCAGCCCGGCGTGGAGGCATATAAGAAGAACATGTTCGCTCTGCTGGGCAAGCCAGGCTATGAGGAGATGAAGCAGAAGCTGGAGTCCCGGCTTTGAGCCCTCCTGGACAGATCCCAAAAAATTCACAAAGAATCCGGTTGAAAAAAACGGTTCGATATGGTAAAGTGATAGCAAGGAAGGGACCAGCTTCCCACGTTTAACATCGTAAGGAGTGATTCACATGATTCGTGTCATCATGGGCAAAAAGGGCTCCGGCAAGACCAAGCAGATGATCGACATGATCAACAACGCCGTCCAGACCGAGCACGGCAATGTCGTCTGCATCGAGCGGGGCTCCAAGCTGACTTATGACATCCACTATCAGATCCGTCTGGTGGAGGCCAGCAGCTACGATATCGACAGCTATGCCACCCTGAAGGGCTTTGTCAGCGGTCTGTACGCTGGCAATTATGACATCACCCATATCTTCATCGACAGCCTGTGCAAGATCGTTCCCGGCCCCTGCGACAACGAGACCGAGAAGTTCCTGGATTGGCTGAACGCCTTTGGCGAGAAACATGGCATCAAGTTCACCATCACCATCAGTGACGACGCCTCCCTGGCCCCCGAGGGAATCAAGAAGTATTTCTAAAGACCTCCCCCGTCTGAATGAGATAAAAAGAAGCCCGGGCACTCCTGTTTTGGATGTGCCCGGGCTTTTTGCGCCTGCCGAGAGGCGGGAGCGCCCCCTTCTGCCGGCGCGGTCCCTTATTTCGGGACCAGGGAGAAAACTCCGACAGGAAGAGATGTCCAACAGGGTTGACAGGGGAAGGAAAAGGGGAGTATTCTATGACTGAAATTAGAACATATGTTCTATATAAAAGGGAGTAAAAAGCATCCGAAGACAGGCGGCCTTGCGGTCCCGGACCGGCAGGGCCGCCGTTCCGCCCGTAAAGGGGCCGCTGGACCGAAAGGAGTGTGGGGGGACGGCTTGCTCATATCATTTGACATCCATTTCCGGCCGCTTCGGGCTGGAGGAAACAGAAAACCCTAAAAGGCTTGAAAATAAGCACTTTTAGGGTCAAAAAGAGCAGGATCGATGGGAGGTGAGGGTCAAATAGAATCACAGAGAGGCGGCGAACGGCATCTTTTTTGTCCTGAGAATAAAAAACATGGCCGCAAAGTGAACTTTGCGGCCACGTGGTGGAGGAGGGTGGATTCGAACCACCGAAGCGAAACGCAACAGATTTACAGTCTGCCCCATTTGGCCACTCGGGAACTCCTCCATATGAAATTGTGGAGCTGGTGGACGGATTCGAACCCCCGACCTGCTGATTACAAATCAGCTGCTCTACCGGCTGAGCTACACCAGCACTTGTCAAGACGGCTGTCCAACAGCAAGGGATACTATAACAGACGTCTCGGCTTTTGTCAAGTATTATTTTGAGAGGAGAGAGAAAAAATTTACCAAACAGAGGAGAAGATCCAAATAGTCCGGCGGAGCCGGGGGCCGTACCCGCCGCTGCGGGACATCCAGCAGGCGCGGCCTGTGCTGGTATGCCCGAGGTGCGGCGGGGAGCAGTACCGCTGTGACCAGCTGGTCTGGGCGGACGGAGGGCTGCTGTGCGCCGCCTGCGCCGCAAAGAGGGAAGAGGAGGAGTGCGTGAGACGACCTTGTTGGAGCTTTCGGTGGAGTACCGGGACCATGCCCGGGCGCTGGACTTCCGCATCGTCCAACTGCGGGATGCCTGGGAGCACACCATGGACGAGGGGAGCGATGCATGCTGGCAGAGCGGATCCGGATGCTGTCTACCATGTTTCGGGAGGCCCGGGAACTGGCAGTGCTCACTGAGCGCTACTATGAGAGGGGGTACCGCCGGAATGTCAAATACACGATATAGGCGGGGCAAGCTGTACGCCGCGGATATGGCGGTGTACACCCGGCAGATGGCTGCGGACAACAGCGCCGAGCTCAGCCGGCTCAAGCGCAACCTGATCCGGGCCCTGAAGGAGGACGTCACGCCCAGGCAGCGGGAGGTGCTCACCCTGTATTATGCCCAGGGGCTGAACATGCGGGAGATCGGGGAGCGGCTGGGGGTGGACAAGTCCACGGTGTCCCGGAACATCAAGCGGGGGAGCGGAGGCTCCAGCGCTGCCTGCGCTATGGGGCGGAAGCATTTCTGCGCAACCTGTATGACTGAGGATTGCGGCCCCTGGAGGGCTGTGGTAAGATAGAAAAAAAACGGCTGAGGGGAGCATGTGCATGAAATATCGGGCCATCTGTTTCGATTTTGACTATACCCTGGGGGACTCCACCGACTCCATCGTGGCGGGATTCCAGTATGGATTCACCCGCCTGGGGTGGCCGGCCCCCCGACCGGGAGACAGTGAGAAGGACGGTGGGCTATCTGCTGGAGGATGCCTACACCCTGCTTACAGGGGATCGGGACCCGGAGCACCGGGCGGCCTTCCGTCCCCTGTTCCTGGAGGCGTCCATGGAGCGCCAGCGCCGGGAGACCACTCTGTTTCCAGGTGCCCCGGAGCTGCTCCGGGAGCTGAAGGCCCGGGGATCAGGCTGGGGATCGTGAGCACCAAGCGCAGTGATACCCTGGAGGCCATCCTGGAGAACCGGGGGGTGCTGGGGGACTGGACCTGATCATCGGCAGCGACCGGGTGAAGCGGCATAAGCCGGACCCGGAGGGGCTGCTGGCTGCCATGTCCCGACTGGGGGCGGGGCCGGAGGAGACTTTGTTCTGTGGAGACACGGTGCTGGATGCGGGGCGGCCCAAAATGCAGGGACAGAGTTCGCCGCGGTGCTCAATGGCACCACGCCGGCCTCTGCCTTCCGGGAGGGCCCCATGTCCACATCGCCCCGGACCTTTGGGACCTGAAGCGGTGGCTGGAAGAACAATAAAAAGGCGGCAGGCCATGCCTGCCGCCTTTTTCTGCCCCCGTCCCTCTTGACATACCTAGAATATCTTGGTATATTGAGCCTAGAGATACTAGGTATATCGTCCGGCAGGGGCCGGAGAAAGGACGGCGAACATGAAATTCGATAAAGGGCTGATCGCGGGCAGCTCTACGCTGCTGGTGCTGACTCTGCTGGAGAGCGGGGACATGTATGGCTATCAGATGATCGAGGAGCTCTCCCGCCGCTCCAACGACGCCTTTCAGTTTCAGGAGGGACCCTGTACCCCATCCTCCACGGGCTGGAGAAGGGGAAGTATCTGAGCGGCTATCAGCAGCAGGCCCCCTCCGGCCGGATGCGGAAGTACTACCGGCTCACCCGGAAGGGGCGGGAGCTGCTGGCGGAGAAGAAGGCGGAGTGGGCCAGCTTCCACCGTGGCGTGGCCGACGTGCTCTCCGGCGGAGCCAACGCTCTGGCGTGAAGGGGATGAGAGGCCGGAGGCGCGCCGGTATGACCGGCGAAAAGCGGCTGGCGCTGGAGCTGCTGATCCTGGCGGCGCTGGCTGCCCTGTGTGCTGGCGGCTCAGTATCCTGTGTTGCGCCTGGAGTGGGAGGCCCGCTGCGCTGTGGAGGAAGAGCACCCCGGCAGGGCGGAGCGGGTCTGGCGCGGCAGGGTGTCCGGGAGCGGAGCGGGGGATCAGGCCGTCATGGTGCGTAGCGGCGCAGCCGCGGGACTGAGCGTGCTGACCTGGTATGAGGGCTCCCCTAGTTTTTTCATCTGGCGGGGGCCGATTCCGGAGGGGCTTACGGTGACAGCGGTCCCCGGGGGTAGCGGGCCGCCTTTGGAGTATATGGCCCTGGAGCTGCCGGAGGGGGCTGTATCCGGGCGGCTGACCGCAGAACTCCTTGGGGGGGATGTGAGAACAGCGGACAGCGTCCGGGAGGGGAAGTCATGGTGTTCCGCTTCCGGGAGGCGGAGCTGAACTGGCGGCAGGAGCTGGCCTACCAGCGGGCCGAGACCTCCTGGAGGGCGGCCCTGGCGAGTGCGCCTTATACGCTGACTCTTTGGGACCGGAACGGGGTCCTGATTTCTGAGACCAAAGGGACCATGGGGGAGCATCTGGAGGTGAGGGCGGCGTGAAACGATCGTGGGGAACGGAGTGCGCACCGGCTTGGCGTGCATGGCTGGACCGGGCTACGGAGCAGATCTTTCGTCACCCGGACTGCGGCGCGGTGGAACGGGAGCTGCTGGACCATCTGGAGGATAAGGCCACCGACCTGATGCGTATTTTTCCCGGCCTGACTCGGGAGGAGGCAGAGCAGCGGGCCCCTGGAGGAGATGGGGGCGGCGGAAGAGCTGGGGGAGGAGCTGGCCCGCGTCCACAGCCCGCTGGTGGGAGAGCTGTGGCAGCTGACCCGCTTCCTGATCCGGGCGGTGCTGGTGGTGCTGGCAGTGGAGTGCCTGTGGCTGCTCTGGAAATTTGCCTGACAGAGCGGGCCAGGGAGACGGAAAAGGCGGTGAAGAGATGCAGGGGCGGAAAAAGCAGAAGAACGAGCTGGGGCGTCCCCTGCACCCTGCGGGTGTACGGCCCCTGGGCTGGACCTGCTGGAGGTGGAGGAGATCCAGGTCAGCACGGCGCTGAGTGAAGAGGAACTGGCGCGGAGACAGTGAGCGGGGAGGAACGAGATGGTACAGACATCAGAGGGAAGGCGCTGGCTGGACCGGGCGGCGGCAGGTATCCGCTCCCGGCCTGACCGGGAGGCGGTGCGGGCCGAGCTGGAGGCCCACCTGGAGGACAAGACGGCGGACCTGGTCCGCATCTTCCCGGACCTGGGGCGGCAGGAGGCGGAGCGGCAGTCGGTGGAGCAGATGGGGACGCGGAGGAGATCGGAAAGGAGCTGGCCCGGCTCCACCGGCCCTGGCCGAGGTACTTGTGGCAGGCCAGCCGGGTGCTGCTCACGGCGGGCCTCCTGTGGCTGCTGGCCATCGGTATGTTCCGGGGGGATGACGCCTATCTGGGGGACGACCACCGCTCCGAGTGGTGGGACATGGACGGCCTGCCAGGGACGGCGGTCATGGGGGACTGCGACGATATCCGCTATCTGCCCGGTGGGGACCCGGACCAGATCCTCACCCTGGAGCCCTGCCTGACAGCATCAGTGAATGGACAGAAGATCTCACTGCTCCGGGCCGCCCTGTGGCAGCGGGAGGACGGGCGGCGGGGGCTGTACTGCTATCTCCGGGTGGATACCTGGCGCTTCTGGGAGCAGGGGCCGGCTGCGGGAGGAATGGATGACTGTGACCGACAGCACCGGCGCAGTCTGCGGCCTGGGGCCGGATTCCCGGAGGACCCGGAAACGGGCGGACTGCTGAACAGGATGAGCCAAATGGGCTTCGGGCCCTTCCACAGCGGCTATGAACTGTATCTGGAGGACTGGGACCCGGCGGCGGAGTGGGTCCGCCTGGACTACGGCCCAGGGAGCCCGATATTCACTTTTACTGTGGACTTGGAGGAGGAGAGGGCGTGAAGGGAGCATGGAGGGCGCTGTGGGAGCGCCGCCCCGGCTGGGGCACAAGGGAAGGGCTGCCCGGAACCTGCTGCTGGTCCTGGCGCTGGCCGCCCTGGTGTGGGGGCAGTACGGCTGTCCCATGCCCACAGCGGAGATGGCGTTCCGGCAGCTGTAGGGGCAGTATCTGCTGCCCCGGGCGAGATCGTATATCAGAGCGGCTTTTGGAATACCGGAGATATAGGGAGTGTGGAGAGCCGGGATGGGACCTATCTGAGTGTGTTCGATCCGTTTGTGGTGGGTGTTGCCCAGAATCGGGTCTATTCTGTCACCTTGGACCGGCCCGGGCGGCAGGTCCTGGGGGTCTTTCCCCTGGGGGAGGGGCCGGCTCCGGTCCCGATCAACGGTGTGATTGCCTGGGTCCCGGAGCCCGGAAGGACGCGGATGAGCGGCTGCAACCTCCTGTTTCTCCAGATCCCAGGGGAGACGGCCCGGGCGGAGCTGGATGTGGACACCGCGCTTCCGGGGGGTGAGCGCTTCCTCCGCCGCGCCCAGGAGGGCTTCTGTCTGGAGGACGGCGTGTGGCTGTTTCCCCGTGTCACGGCGTAAAGGGAAAAACCGGCCTGATCCCGGTTTTCATCCGTGATACGCACGATAGCGTGGAAGGCCTCAACTTCGTATGTATGTTAAGGAGGAACACCCATGGCATCAGATCCGCATCCGTCAGGCCTATGCATCAGCTCATCGACCAGAGCGCTGAGAAGATCGTGGAGACCGCCAAGCGCACCGGCGCCACTGTCTCCGGCCCCATCCCCCTGCCCACTAAGAAGGAAGTCGTCACCATCCTGCGGGCCGTCCACAAGTACAAGGACAGCCGTGAGCAGTTCGAGCGCCGCACTCACAAGCGCCTGATCGACGTTATCAAGCCCTCCCCCAAGACTGTGGAGGCCCTGATGAGCCTGGAGCTTCCCGCCGGCGTGGAGATCGAGATCAAGCTGTAAGCGCTGAGATCCCTCCCGCTAACCCTGTTGAACCCGCAGTCCGCCGCGTCATGGAGGCGGACGGGTCAAGTCGTCGGAGCAGCCCCCAGCCCAATGGGGTGACCAACTACGCCGACCAATAACCTTTATATAGGAGGAAATCCAATATGGAGAAAGCGATCATCGGTAAGAAAGGATCGGCATGACGCAGATCTTCGATGAAGCAGGACACGCGGTCCCCGTGACCGTGATCGAGGCCGGCCCCTGCACGGTGGGCAAGATGACTGCGGAAAAAGAAGGCTATGAGGCCGTTCAGCTGGGATACCAGACCATCCCCGAGCGCAAGCTCACCAAGCCCGAGGCCGGCCACCAGAAGAAGGCCGGCATCACCGAGTTCCAGAAGGTGCTGAAGGAGTTCGCCCTCGAGGACTGCGAGAAGTACAATGTGGGCGATGTCATCACCGCTGACACCTTCAAGGAAGGCGACAAGGTCGACATTACCGGCATCAGCAAGGGCCACGGCTACGACGGCGTCATCAAGCGCCACGGCGCCCACCGCCTGAAGGAAACCCACGGCACCGGCCCTGTGCACCGCCACGCCGGCTCCATGGGCTCGAGCACCGATCCTTCCCGAATCTTCCCGGGTAAGAAGCAGGCCGGCCACATGGGCGTGATCAGGTCACCGTCCAGAACCTCGACGTGGTCAAGGTGGATCCCGAGTACAACCTGATCGCGGTGCGCGGCGCCATTCCCGGCCCGAAGGGCGGCATCGTGTTATATTAAGAGCACCGTCAAGAAGACCGTCGTCAAGAAGGGCGACGCCGGCATCAGCACCAACCCGCAGAAGGCCTCCGGTGTCAACCCGCAGAAGGCTTCTGCAGGAAGTAAGGAAAGGAGAGAGAGTCATGCCGACTGCTAAGTTGTTTAATATGGCCGGCGATCAGGTCGGCGAAGTGGGCTCTCCGAAGCCGTTTTCGGTGTTGAGCCCAACGAGTCCGTCCTGCACGATTCCGTGAAGAACCACCTGGCCAACTGCCGTCAGGGCACTCAGAGCGCGCTCACCAAGGGCGAGGTTTCCTACTCCACCAGAAAGCCCTGGCGTCAGAAGGGCACAGGCCGCGCACGCGCCGGCTACAAGGGCAGCCCGGTGTGGACCCACGGCGGCGTCGCGTTCGCGCCGAAGCCGCGTGATTACAGCTATACGCTCAATAAGAAGGTCAAGAGACTGGCCCTCAAGAGTGCGCTGAGCGCCAAGGCCGCTGCCGGCGAGATCCTCGTCGTTGACGGCATGGCTGTCGAAGAGATCAAGACCGCCCCTGTCAAGGCGTTCCTGACCAAGATCGGCGCCGACGGCAAGGCTTTGCTCGTGACCGAGCAGGTCGACGAGAAGCTCGTCAAGAGCTCCCGCAATATCCCCGGCGTGAGCAGCACCACCGCCACCATCCTCAGCCCCTATATGATCCTGACGCACCGCGTCCTGGTCGTTGACAAGGCTGCGCTCCAGAAAATCGAGGAGGTGTACGCATAATGAGAACCGCATACGATGTCGTTATCCGTCCCATCATCACCGAGCAGTCCATGGAAGACCTCGACATTAAGAAGTACGCTTTCGAAGTCGCCAAGGACGCCAGCAAGATCGAGATCAAGAAGGCCATCGAGGAGATCTTCGATGTGAAGGTCATCAAGGTCACCACCGCGACGATCCGTGCCAAGGAAAAGCGCGTCGGCGCCAACCCCTCCGGCATGACCGCCACCCGCAAGAAGGCCGTTGTGAAACTGTCCGCTGATTCGAAGAACATCGAGATCTTCGAGGGCATGGTGTAAGGGAGGAATTGAACAATGTCGATTAAAACCTATAAACCCACCACGCCTTCCCGCAGACATATGTCCGTTTCCGGCTTCGACGGTGTCGATAAGCACGCCAAGCCGCAGAAGGAGCTCGTGGAGGTCCTCAAGAAGAACTCCGGCCGCAACAGCTACGGCCGCATCACCGTCCGCCACCAGGGCGGCGGCAACCGCCAAGAAGTACCGCGTTATCGACTTCAAGCGCGACAAGATGGACGTGCCCGCCACTGTCCTGCGCCTGGAGTACGACCGAACCGCAGCGCCTATATCGCGCTGGTCGAGTACCCCGACGGCGAGCGCCGCTACATTCTGGCCCCTGTCGGCCTGAAGGTGGGCCACATCGTTCTGTCCTCCGCCGCCGCCGACATCAAGCCGGGCAACGCCCTGCCGCTGGCAAACATTCCCGGTCGGTACCGTTATCCACAACATCGAGCTCTACCCCGGCAAGGGTGCCCAGCTGGTCCGCTCCGCGGGCGTCGCCGCCCAGCTGATGGCCAAGGAAAACGGTATGGCAACCGTCCGCCTCCCCTCCGGCGAGTTCCGCAAGGTCCGCCTTGACTGCTTCGCCACCATCGGTCAGGTCGGCAATATCGACCACGCCAACATCCACATCGGCAAGGCCGGCCGCAAACGCCACATGGGCATCCGTCCCACCGTCCGCGGCTCCGTTATGAACCCCTGCGATCACCCGCACGGCGGCGGCGAAGGCAAATCGCCTGTCGGCCGTCCCGGCCCGGTCACCCCGTGGGGCAAGCCGGCGATGGGTTACAAGACCCGCAAGAAGAAGAACGCACCGACAAGTTCATTGTCAAGCGCCGCAACGCCAAGTAAGGAGGGAATAGGTAATGAGCAGAAGCATTAAGAAAGGCCCCTTCGCCGCTCCCGAGCTGCTGAAGCGAGTCGATGAAATGAACAAGGCCGGCGAGAAGAAGGTCCTCAAGACCTGGTCCCGCACCTCCACGATCTTCCCGTCCTTTGTCGGTCACACCATCGCTGTGCATGACGGCCGCCGTCACGTCCCCGTCTATGTGACCGAGGACATGGTCGGTCACAAGCTGGGCGAGTTCGCGCCCACGCGCACGTTCCGCGGCCACGCCGGCAGCAAGACTGTTGGAAAGTAAGGGGAGAGAACATGGAAGAACTGAAGACTGCACGCTGCCCAGCTGGTGCACGCCCGTATCGCTCCCCGTAAGGTCCAGATCGTTTGCAACATGATCCGCGGCAAGGACACCAAGGTCGCCGAGGCCTATATGGCCAACACGCCGAAGGCCGGCTGCGAGCTCATGCTCAAGCTCCTCAAGAGCGCCTGCGCCAACGCGGAGAACAACTTTGAAATGGATCCGGACAACCTCTATGTTGCCGAGGCCTATGCCACGCCGGCCCGATCCTCAAGCGCGGCCGCCCGAGAGCTCAGGGCCGTATGTACCGCATCAACAAGCGCACCAGCCACATCACGATCGCCGTGGCTGAGAAGGCATAAGGGAGGAGGCAGACGATATGGGACAGAAAGTTAATCCGCACGGCATGCGTGTCGGCGTCATCAAGGATTGGGATTCCCGCTGGTACGCCAGAGACGACAAGGTCGGCGATCTTATCGTCGAGGACTACAAGATCCGCGAGTACCTGAAGAAGACCCTCTACGCCGCAGGCGTGCCGACCATCGAGATCGAGCGCGACAGCGCCAAGGTCCGCATCTATATCCACTGCTCTCGTCCGGGTGTCGTCATCGGCAAGGGCGGCGCAGAGATCGAGCGCATCCGTCTCTCCGTCGAGAAGCTGATCGGCAAGCCCGTCGCTCTCTCCATCGTTGAGGTTCGCACGCCCCGACACCAACGCACAGCTCGTCGCCGAGAACATCGCTGCGCAGCTCGAGAAGCGCATCGGCTTCCGCCGCGCTATGAAAAACGCCATGGGCCGTGCCATGAGAATGGGCGCCCGCGGCATCAAGATCAGGTGCTCCGGCCGCCTGGGCGGCGCAGAGATCGCCCGCACCGAGTGCTACCACGAGGGCACCATTCCGCTGCAGACCCTCCGCGCGGACATCGAGTACGGCTTCGCAGAGGCTAACACGACCTACGGCCGTGTCGGCGTCAAGGTCTGGATCTACAAAGGCGAAGTCCTCTCCCAGAGTCTGCGCACCACCCCGCGCACCATGGATCTGAACAAGCGCGACGACCGTCGCCGTGACCGCCGTGACGGCGATCGCAGAGGCCGCGGCGGCTACAACCGCGACCGTCGCGACGGCAACCGCCAGGGCGGCCGTCCGGGCTACCAGGGCGGCGGACGTCCGCAGGGCGGCAACCGTCCGCAGGGCGGCTACAACCGCGGCCCGCGTCCGGCAGCTCCCGCTAAGGAAGGAGGCAACAACTAATGCTTATGCCGAAAAGAGTGAAGTACCGCAGAGTGCAGCGCGGTCGTATGACCGGCAAGGCCCTGCGCGGCAATACGGTCACCTATGGCGAGTTCGGCCTGCAGGCCCTGGAGCCGGCCTGGATCACCTCCAACCAGATCGAGGCCGCCCGTGTCGCCATGACCCGTTACACCAAGCGTGGCGGTCAGGTCTGGATCAAGATCTTCCCCGACAAGCCCGTCACGCAGAAGCCTGCCGAGACCCGCATGGGCTCCGGTAAGGTCCTCTTGAGTACTGGGTGGCCGTGGTGAAGCCCGGCAGCGTTCTGTTCGAGATCGCTGGCGTCTGGAGGAGGCTGCCCGTGAGGCTCTGCGTCTGGCCAGCCACAAGCTTCCCTGCAAGAGCAGATCGTCAAGCGTGAAGACACTCGAGAGGAAGTGGTGAATGAAGATGAAGGCAAATGAAGTTCGTGCAAAGATGTCCGCCGCCGAGCTGGAGAGCAAGCTGGTGGACCTGAAGAAGGACCTGTTCAAGCTCCGCCTCCAGCACGCTACCAACCATCTTGATAACCCCGTTAAGATCCGTGAAGTGAAGCACGACATTGCCCGAGTCAAAACCGTGCTCCGCGAAAAGCAGCTCGAGCAGTGAGGAGGTAGGAATGAAGAATGAAAAGAACTACTTCCCGTAAGACCCGAGTCGGCCTGGTGTGTCGGACAAGATGGACAAGACCGTGGTGGTCGCCATCGCCGACCGCGTGGCCCATCCTCTGTACAAGAAGATCGTCGGAAGAGACCTATAAGCTGAAGGCTCACGACGAGAAACAACGTGCGGCGTCGGCGATATCGTCCGCGTGATGGAGACCCGCCCCCTGTCCAAGGACAAGCGATGGCGCGTGGTTGAGATCATGGAGAAGGCTAAGTAAGGAGGTGCCGGCATGATCCAGCAGGAGTCTTATCTGAAGGTCGCCGACAATACCGGCGCCAAGAGATCAAGTGCATCCGCGTTCTCGGCGGCTCCAAGGTTAAGTTCGGCAACATCGGCGATGTCATCGTTGCTTCCGTGCGTAAGAGCACTCCCGGCGGTCAGGTGAAGAAGGGCGAGGTCGTCAAGGCCGTCATCGTCCGTAGCGCCAAGGGCGTGCGTCGTGCCGACGGCACCTATGTCCGCTTCGACGACAATGCCGCCGTCCTCATCAAGGACGACAAGAAACCCCAGAGGTACCCGTATCTTTGGGCCGGTGGCCCGCGAGCTGCGCGACAAGGATTACATGAAGATCCTGTCCCTCGCTCCCGAAGTTATTTGAGGAGGGGCCAGAGAAATGAATAGTCTGAAGATCAAGAAGAACGACACCGTCGTCGTCCTGTCCGGCAAGGACCGCGGCAAGCAGGGCAAGGTGCTGGGCACCGTTCCCAGCGAGCGCAAGGTCGTGGTAGAGGGCTGCAACATGGTGACCTGCCACATCAAGCCCCGCAAGCAGGGCGAAGAGGGCGGCATCGTCAAGCGCGAGGCGGCTATCTACGCCAGCAAGGTCCAGGTGGTCTGCCCCAAGTGCGGCAAGGGCACCCGCGTGGGCTGCGAGCTGAAGGATGGCAAGAAAGTCCGCACCTGCAAGAAGTGCGGCGCAGAACTGTGAGAAAGGAGAGCGTAAAAAATGGCACGTCTGAAAGTTAAGTATACCGAAGAAGTGGCTCCCGCTCTCTTCAAGAAGTTCGGTTACAAGAGCACCATGCAGATCCCCAAGATCGAGAAGGTGGTCCTGAACGTCGGCTGCGGCGAGGCCCGCGAGAACCCCAAGGTTCTCGACGCCGTCGTCAGCCAGCTGTCTCAGATCACCGGCCAGAAGGCCATTGTCACCAAGGCCAAGAAGTCCGTCGCGAACTTCAAGCTGCGTGAGGGTATGCCCATGGGCGCCAAGGTCACGCTGCGCGGTGACAAGATGTGGGAGTTCCTGGATCGTCTGTTCAACGTGGCCCTGCCCCGTGTCCGTGACTTCCGCGGCATCACCGCCAACGCCTTCGACGGCCGCGGCAACTATGCCCTGGGCATCAAGGAGCAGCTGATCTTCCCCGAGATCGAGTATGACAAGATCGACAAGATCCGCGGCATGGACATCGTCATCTGCACCACCGCTCAGACCGATGAAGAAGCACGCGAGCTGCTGACCCTGGTCGGCGCTCCCTTTGAACGCTGATTAGGAGGAGAAACACCATGGCTAAGAAGTCTATGATCCTGAAGCAGCAGGCGCCCGCGAAATTCTCCACCCGCAAGTACAACCGGTGCAAGCTGTGCGGCCGTCCCCACGCCTACCTGCGTGACTACGGTGTGTGCCGTGTCTGCTTCCGTACGCTGGCGTACAAGGGCGAGATTCCCGGCGTCCGCAAGGCTTCCTGGTAAAATTTTTCCGTTATACTTCGTTGGCTCGGCTCGGCGTACACAAAGTGCGCCGTCGCCTCGCCGCCTCGTCTAACGAAAAAATTCAAGATTTTTCCGCCATACTTCGTTGGCCCGGCTCGGCGTACACAAAGTACGCCATCGCCTTGCCGCCTCGTCTGGCGAAAAAATCTCTCATCTGTTTCCGCCATACCTGGTCGAAGCGATACAGCTTCGCCTGGTCTGACGAAAAACAACTCGTTCCAACGGGGCCCGCGCCCCTTGGTATACAGGATGGCGAAAGGTCACTGGTAATTAAACATCGCCGGTCATCGGACGGTGCCTAAATTATCAGTGATACCTCGCTGCCTCAACAGGGATTTCCCTGTAACTCTAAATTAGGAGGAAACATTCGTATGCACATCACTGATCCTGTTGCTGATATGCTGACCCGCATCCGCAACGCCAACAACGCCAAGCACGACACCGTCGACGTTCCCGCTTCCAACATGAAGAAGAGCATCGCTCAGATCCTGCTGGATGAGGGCTACATCAAGGCCTTCCAGGTCATCGAAGACGGTACCCAGGGCGTTATCCGCATCACTCTGAAGTACAACGCCGGCAAGGAGAAGGTTATCACCGGTCTGCGCCGTGTGTCCAAGCCCGGCCTGCGGGTCTATGTGGGCGCCGATGAGCTGCCCCGCGTGCTGCGTGGCCTGGGTATCGCCATCGTCTCCACGTCTAAGGGCGTCATGACCGACAAGGCTGCTCGCGCAGCTCACGTCGGCGGCGAAGTCCTTGCATTCGTCTGGTAAGGAGGGTATTGAACAATGTCTAGAATTGGTAGAATGCCCATTACCGTCCCCGCCGGTGTGGAAGTCACCATCGCGGAGAACAACGTCGTTACCGTCAAGGGCCCCAAGGGCACTCTGACGCAGGCCCTGCGCCCCGAGATGATCCTGGAGCAGGACGGCAGCACCATCCACGTCAAGCGCCCCTCCGACAAGCTGCACTGCGCGCTGCACGGCATGACCCGTGCGCTGCTGCACAACATGATCGTGGGCGTCAGCGAAGGCTTCAAGAAGGAGCTGGAGGTCAACGGCGTCGGTTACCGTGTCTCCAAGGAGGGGAACAAGCTCGTCATGAACCTGGGCTATTCCCATCAGGTGATCGTTCCTGAGATCGACGGCATCACCATTGATGTTCCCTCTGCCAACAAGGTGGTCATTTCCGGCCCCGACAAGCAGAAGGTCGGCCAGTTCGCGGCCGGAAGTCCGCGAGAAGCGTCCTCCCGAGCCTTATAAGGGCAAGGGCATCAAGTATGTCGACGAAGTCATCCGCCGCAAGGTCGGTAAGACCGGCGCCAAGAAGTAAGGAGGTGTGCCGAAATGATTAAAAGACCCAATACCAACGCGCAGCGTCTGAAGCGCCATAAGAGAGTCCGCGCCAAGGTCTTCGGCACTACCGAGCGTCCTCGTCTGAACGTATTCCGCAGCGAGAAGAACATCTACGCCCAGGTCATCGACGATGTGGCCGGCAACACCCTGGTCTCTGCTTCCTCTCTGGACAAAGAGATCGAGGGCAACGGCGGCAACAAGACCGCGGCCCGTGCGTGGGCAAGCTGGTTGCTGAGCGCGCCAAGGCTAAGGGCATCGAGACCGTCGTGTTCGATCGCGGCGGCTACCTGTACCACGGCCGTGTGGCCGAGCTGGCTGAAGGCGCCCGCGAGGGCGGCCTGGAATTCTGAGAGAGGAGGAACACTGACAAATGGCAAGATTTGAAAGAGAACCCAGCGAGTTCATCGAAAAAGTCGTCTGCACCAACCGTGTATCCAAGACGGTCAAGGGCGGCCGCGTCATGAAGTTCTCCGCTCTGATGGTGGTCGGCGACGGCAAGGGCAAGGTCGGCTTCGGCCTTGGCAAGGCCGCTGAGGTGCCCGAGGCCATCCGCAAGGGCATCGAGGACGCTAAGAAGAACATGATCAACGTCTCCCTGTCCGGCAGCACCATCCCTCACGAGGTGATCGGCGAGGCGGGTGCAGGCCGCGTGCTGATGAAGCCCGCCGCCCCCGGTACCGGCGTCATCGCTGGTGGCCTGTGCGTATCATCATGGAAGCCGCGGGTGTGAAGGATATCCGTACCAAGTGCCTGCGCTCCAATACCGCTGTCAACGTGGTCGCCGCTACCTTCGAGGGCCTGAAGGCTCTGCGTACCCCGGAAGAAGTCGCCCGTACCCGCGGCAAGAGCGTCGACGAGATCGTGGGCTAAGGAGGAGAGAACATGGCTAATCTGAAGATCAAGCTCGTCAAGAGCCTCAACGGCAGACTGGAAAAGCACATCGCCACTGCCAACTCCATGGGCCTGCGTAAGATCGGTGACACCACCGTTCAGCCCGACAATGCGCAGACCCGCGGCAAGATCGCCAAGATCGGCTACCTGCTGCAGGTCACCGAAGTAGAATAAGGAGGTGCGAGAGGATGAAACTCAACGAACTGTCTCCCGCCACTGGCTCCGTCAGGGAAGCTTACCGCAAGGGCCGCGGCGCCGGCTCCGGTAACGGCAAGACTGCCGGCCGCGGTCACAAGGGCCAGAAGGCACGCTCCGGCGGCGGTACCCGCATCGGCTTTGAGGGCGGCCAGATGCCTCTGACACGCCGTATCCCCAAGCGTGGTTTCAACAACATTTTTGCCAAGCCCCTGGAGATCATCAACCTGAGCGCCCTCAACAAGTTTGAGGACGGCGACATCGTCACCGCAGAGGCCCTGCTTGCCAAGGGTATCCTGAGCAAGTGTGAGTACGGCTACAAGGTTCTGGGTAACGGCAAGGTTACCAAGAAGGTGACCGTACAGGCCGCTGCTTTCTCCCAGTCTGCCAAGACGCAATCGAGGCTGCTGGAGGAAAGGCAGAGGTGATCTAAGTTGATCCAGACCATTAAAAAGGCTTGGGGCATCCCCGAGCTGCGCAAGAAGATCATCTTCACCGCGCTGATTCTGCTGATCTTCCGCATTGGCAATGCCATTCCCGTTCCCTATGTGAACACCGGCCTGCTGGGCACCTACATGGACCAGCTGAGCACCACCGTGCTGAGCCTGTACAACGTCATGTCCGGCGGCGCCTTTGCCCAGGCCACCATCTTTGCCCTGGGCGTCCAGCCCTATATCAACAGCTCCATCATCATCCAGCTGCTGACCATCGCGATCCCCTCCCTGGGCCGTATGGCGCAGGAGGGCGGCGAGGAAGGCAAGAAGAAGATCCAGTCCATCACCCGCTACGCCACGGTGGCCATCGCCATCATTCAGGGTATCGGCTACTTCTTCCTGATGAAGAACTACGGCATCCTCAACAGCACGTCTGTGTGGGCCGCTCTGGTCATCACGTGTCCTTCATCGCCGGCTCGTCCTTCGTGATGTGGCTGGGTGAGCAGGTCACCGAGTTCGGCATGGGCAACGGCATCTCCATCATCCTGTTCGCCGGCATCGTCTCCCGCGGTCCCCAGCATGGTGTCCCAGATGGTCGACGGCTTCCGGGCCGGCACCCTGAAGTGGTGGATGGCGGTGCTGGTCATCGTGGGCATCCTGCTGCTGATCGTGCTGATCACCTGGGTCAACGGTGCGCGAGCGCCGGATCCCTGTGCAGTATGCCAAGCGTCAGGGTGGGCCGGAAGATGTACGGCGGCCAGACCACACATCCCCATGAAGGTGAATATGAGCGGCGTCATGCCCATCATCTTCGCCCAGTCCATCGCCAGCCTGCCCTCCACCATCGCTGCTTTTTGCAAGCAGCCGGACCGGAACCTTCTGGTACGGCTTCCTGAACGCCATCGACACCAAATCGGTGCTGTATATGATCTTCTACTTCCTGCTGATCATCGGCTTCAGCTATTTCTATTCCACCATGCAGTTCAATCCCATCGAGGTGGCCAATAACCTGAAGAAGAACGGCGGCTTCATCCCCGGCTTCCGTCCCGGCAAGCCTACCGCCGACTTCATCACCAAGGTGCTCAACAAGATCACCCTCTTCGGTGCGATCTATCTGGGCATCGTCGCCATCGCTGCCCATGATCACCGGCAAGATCGTCAATGTCGCGGCTCTGTCCATCGGCGGTACTTCCGTCATCATCGTGGTAGGCGTGGCCCTGGAGACCGTCAAGCAGCTGGAGGCCCAGATGCTGATGCGCCACTACAAGGGCTTCCTGGAATAATCGGGGTGTGCAATATGAAACTGATCCTTTTAGGCGCCCCCGGTGCCGGGCAAGGGCACACAGGCTGAGATCCTCAGGCCAAAAGCTGGGCATTCCGACCATATCCACCGGCAATATCCTCCGCGCCGCCATCAAGGACGGCACGCCCATCGGGCTCCAGGCCAAGTCCTATATGGACGCGGGCAAGCTGGTCCCCGACGAGGTCATCATCGGCATCGTCCAGAGCGCCTGGCTCGAGCCCGACTGCGCAAGCGGCTTCATCCTGGACGGGGTGCCCCGCACCATCGGCCCAGGCCGAGGCCCTGGATCAGGCCGGCGTCACCTTTGATGCCGTGGTGGCCATCGAGATCCCCGATGAAAAGATCGAGGCTCGCATGGAGGCCGCCGTGTCTGCAAGACCTGCGGCGCACCCTACCACATTCACGCCAAGCCCCCCAAACAGGAGGGGTATGCGACAGCTGCGGCGGCGTACTGATGCAGCGCGATGATGACAGGCCGGAGACGGTGCGTCACCGCCTGGAGGTCTACCACAAAGCGAGACCGAGCCGCTGAAGGGGGTACTATGAGTCCAGGGATCCTGAACCCCATCCCGAATCAGCCCACTATAGAGGGACCACTGAGGTCATCATGGAGGCGCTGAAGGCGTGAAAGGGGAGTGAACGAATGATTTCCATTAAATCTCCCCGAGAGATCGAGGCCATGCGCCGGGCTGGGCGCCTTACCGCCCAGGCCCGGGCTCTGGCTGGCTCTATGATCAGACCCGGAGTCACTACCCATGAGATCGACACAGCGGTCCGCCGCTTTATCGAGAGCCACGGGGCCAAGCCCTCTTTCCTGGGCTACGGCGGCTTCCCCGGCTCCGCCTGCATCTCGGTCAACGAGGAGGTTATCCACGGCATCCCTGGGCCCCGAAAGCTGAAGGAGGGCGACATCGTCAGCGTAGACGTAGGTGCCTTTATCGGCGGCTTCCATGGTGACTGTGCCGCCACCTATGCCTGCGGTCAGATCAGCGATCAGGCAAAAAAGCTGATCGAAGTGACCCAGCAGAGCTTTTGGGAGGGCATCAAAATGGCTCGGAAGGGCTGCCGGGTGTCCGATATCGGCCATGCGGTCCAGACCTATGTGGAGGCCAACGGCTTCTCTGTGGTCCGGGACTATGTGGGTCACGGTGTGGGCGCAAAGCTCCACGAGGCCCCGGAGGTACGTAATTTCGGCCCCGCAGGCCACGGCCCCCGTCTGCTGCCCGGCATGACTCTGGCGGTGGAGCCCATGGTCAATGTGGGCGACTGGCAGATCCGGGTGCTGCCCGACGGCTGGACCGTCAAAACGCTGGACGGCTCTCTGGCCGCCCACTATGAAAATACGATCCTCATCACCGAAGGTGACGCCGAGGTCCTCACAGTCACCGAGGATGGAGCCTATGTTTGATTACACAGGCCAAATCGTCCAGGCGACCGCCGGACGGGATACTGGCAGACGGGAAACGGCGAAAACTTGAGAACCGGCCAAAGGCAAAGAAGCACGTACATGGGCCATGTACGGCAGCTGACCGAGGTCCGGCAGGAGTATGACCACCCGGCCATCCACAAGCTGAGACAAGGGGAACCTGGTATCAGACCGAGAACTGAGAAGGGCGCTGGCCGCCTTCAAGGAGGGAATCACGCTTTGGCGAAAGGATGATATGATTGAGCTGGAGGGAATCGTCACGGAATCCCTTCCCAATACCACGTTCCATGTGGACATTGGGCAATGGACACATCATCCTGGCACATATTTCTGGCAAGCTGCGTATGAACTTCATCCGCATCCTGCCGGGCGACAAGGTGACCGTGCAGATGTCACCCTACGACCTCACCCGGGGCCGTATCACCTGGCG
>VOFB01004921.1_pt1 | contig 20905 bp, 34 predicted proteins | sample 5384141 | NCBI WGS metagenome assembly VOFB01 (sample SAMN12384721, study PRJNA508395) | human gut metagenome | isolation source: healthy gut A | host: Homo sapiens | reverse complement strand
GGGCGTTTCAGGCGGTGGTGGGCTCGTCAAGTTCAGTTTCTCCTATTATATCACAGGTTTCTCATTTGCTGGGAGTCCTGCTGGGACGCTTTATCTGCCTTCCTCTGTCCCTTCGGATGGTTTCAGGAACTGCTACATAAGATCCCGACAAAGAAAACTCTCCACAAAAGGCTCAAGCCCCTGACATACCTCAAGTACGCCGTTCTGCTGGTGATGGTTTTCCTGCTGCCGGCGTTCCTTGTGAACGATGTTGGCATGGGAGACCCGTTCTTCTGCAAATACCTCTGCCCCCAAGGCGTGCTGGAGGGAGCCATCCCGCTGTCCCTTGCCAATTCCGGCATCCGGGCGGCGCTGGGAAAGCTGTTTACATGGAAATTCAGCATCCTGCTGTCGGTGATCGTGCTGAGCGTACTGTTCTACCGGCCCTTCTGCAAGTGGCTCTGCCCGCTTGGTGCGTTCTATGCGCTGTTCAACCAGGTATCTCTCTTCCAGATGAAGGTGGATAAGAATAAGTGCATCTCCTGCGGGAAATGTGCAAGAGCCTGCAAGATGGATGTGGATGTGACGAAAACGCCCAACCATACCGAGTGCATCCGCTGCGGAATGTGCATCCACGCCTGTCCGACGAACGCCGTATGCTTCCGTTACGGCTTCGGAGATGGAAAGAGAAAGAAAACGCAGTGGCAACGCTGCGAGAAAAAAACAACAAAGATTAAGGAGAAACGAATATGAACGCGAAGAAGAATTCTGGCTCTGCTGCTGGGCGCGATGCTGCTGCTCTCTCTTGCAGCCTGCGGCGCAAAGGACGATAACAAGACAGCGGAAATGAACGGAAATGACACTGAGATGGCCGGCGAAGCGAAAAACGCCGAGGAAGCACTCACCATGCACAAGGAGCTACTGGAGCGGGAAAACGAGATTCTGTCGGAGAACACGGAGCTGTGGGAGAAGGTCTTTCTGGAGGCGGACAAGGGCATGGCCATGATCGAGGACGGCAAGAATTACGGCGATTTCCTGCTGGACACCATTGAGGGAGCCAAAGATCAGTTCAACGACAAGGAGTACGAGTGGCTGAAGGAGTCCACCACAGAAATCAGCAATATTGAAAATAGGCTGACAGAACTAGAAAAGAAGTATCCCGAGGTTATGCAGAAATCCATGGACGGCGATATGAGCATGCCTGCGGGCAGCGACATGAGCAACCCTCCCGATGACGGCAGTATGCAGAAGTTCCCCGCTTTTGATGGGAAAGACCTGGATGGCAACACGGTGAAGAGCGACGAGCTGTTCTCCGCCAACGCCGTCACCGTGGTGAATTTCTGGTTCACCACCTGTAATCCCTGCGTGGGCGAGCTTGCCGAACTGGACGCGCTGAACAAGGAACTGGCGGAGAAGGGCGGCTCCCTCATCGGCGTCAACACCTTCACGCTGGACGGCGACGAAACGGCAATTTCCGAGGCGAAGGATGTGCTTGCCAAGAAGGGCGCCACCTATCAGAATGTGTATTTTGACTCCGACGGTGAGGCGGGAAAGTTTACCACCAACATCTTCGCCTACCCCACCACCTATGTGGTTGACCGCAACGGCAATATCGTGGGCGACCCCATCGTAGGCGCCGTTACGGAAAAGAAGCAGGCGGAAACGCTGCAAAAGCTCATCGACCGCTCTTGCCGCCGATATGGGCTGACCCGAGATTTAAAAAGTGCCTAATGAAGACGTTGTAAGCCTGCAGATATTCTGCGCGCCATTTCGCTACCCTGGTAGGCACTGCCGGAGCATGGCTGTACCGCCGCTATGGCTGCGCCGCCGATACCTGCGCCATCACCTCGGGTCCGTGGCTCTTTTGCAGGCATTGGATGCATCCTTTCGCTGCTGCTCGGGATGCTCCTGCGGCCGTACGGCGGAGAGATGCAGGACCGCTTTTCTGAAAGGAGGAAACGCGGTTCGAAGAGTGCCTGCTTTTGTTTGCGGCGTGCTGCTGCTCAGCGGGCAGCAAAAGACTGTGCCGAAGGAAAAGAGCGGGCAGGAAACAAACATGGACGGACCGGCTTTTGACCGGCCAGACGAGGAGATCACCTATATGGATACCACGGAAAATGTCATATATCTGGCGGGCGGCTGCTTCTGGGGCATGGAACAGCTGATGCAGTCCATCCCCGGCGTCATCGATGCCGAGAGCGGCTACGCCAACGGCACCTGCGAGGCGGACGCCGATTACCAGACCGTCTGCAAAGGAAACACCGGCTTCCGGGAGACCGTGCGGGTGGAGTATGACCCCGGGCAGGTGAGTCTCGACGCCCTGCTGCTGGCCTACTTCTATGTGATCGACCCCACGGTACAGAACCGGCAGGGCAACGACCGGGGCAGCCAGTATCAGACCGGTGTGTACTACACCAACGAAAGCGCGAAGGAAGAACGGTGGAGCGCATCGCGGAGATCGAGCGCGGGCGCAGCAAAAAGTTCTTCGTGGAGATCGGGCCCCTGAAAAACTACTACCCCGCCGAGGAGTACCATCAGGATTACCTGGAAAAGAATCCGAACGGCTACTGCCACATCCCGCGGGCGGAGATGGAGCTGTTCTCCAAGCTGCGCATCGATCCGGGCGACTATCAAAAGCCCGCAGCAGAGTCCATCCGTGACAAGCTGACGGAGGAGCAGTACCGCGTCACGCAGGAGAGCGGCACGGAGCGTGCCTTCACAGGCGAGTTCTGGGACAAGTTTGAAAAGGGCATCTATGTGGATATCGTCACCGGCGAGCCGCTCTTTTCCTCCACGGATAAGTTTGAGAGCGGCTGTGGCTGGCCATCTTTCTCCAAACCTATCGAAGGCCCCTGCCGTGGTGGAAAAAAGAGGATTTGAGCCACGGGATGCGCCGCACAGAGGTGCGCAGCCGTGCTGGTGATTCTCACCTTGGTCATGTGTTTACCGAAGACTCGGAGTCGCCGAACGGCGTGCGTTACTGCATAAACAGCGCTGTGCTCCAAACGGAAGTAATTTTGCAGAAGATCTGTGTAAAGCGTATCGGACATGCCAAATCGGACTGCCACTGCCTGATTTGCTATGAATGGAATTCTTGGTACCCTTAATAAGTCGGCTTCAAAAAAGGAGAAGCACCATGTATCTTTTTCAAATAAGCAACTACGATGATCCCACTGTGGACAGAGAAACCGCGGAACTGCTGCACCAGCGTTTGGAAGCTGAGAGCCGGCGGCGCTGCCCCGCTATGTGGAATGCGATAGACCGCATCAGAACTCACGCCGCGAAAGGCCCGACGCACGAAAAGCGGACGGTGCGCTGCCGCGTTTATGGCGTGTTCCTGCTGGCGCTGGGCCTTTTGACATTGATTCTCGGCTTGACGCCGCCAAGAACCACCGATGTGATCATTGTGGGCGGAGCCGTGATCATTGCAGGCCTGCTGGAGTTTGTCCTTGCTCGCGGAAGAACGCCGCCGCGCATACCGGAATCCTGCAAAAGGGAAGCACGGAAAGTGCTGGAGCTGCGGCGCACCGTTGATTGGGAAAAGCTCAAAACCACTATCCGTTTCGAGGATGCCGGCATAACGATCTGCGCGGAGGAGAACGAAGAACATCTCCCGTACACACGAATAAAGAGCGCCTTTGAATCATTGCATTTGTGGCTTGTAGTCTGTGACGATGAACACGCCCTGCTGCTCCAGAAAAAGGACCTGATATTGGGGAGACAGATAAATTCTTCTCTTACATCACCTCAAGAACGAATGGAGACGTAGTGGGCTGAGATATCTAATAAACTTATAACTTATTAGATCTTTTCGTTGAAAAAAGTGCAATAGCGTTGAACAAAAATCAACAATTTGTTTGTGGATGAGTGTTGCCGTTTTGCTGCGTGTTCGATATAATCGCTTTATATCAGAGGCAAATACAAAACTGCAAGGAGAAAGCACTATGAAGAACTGCTCTATCGGATGTTCGGCATCAACGCTGAACTCCTCATCGACCACGCATGGGGCTGGGGCCGTGCCGGATGCAGGATATCAAGGCATATCGGCCGGAAACGAACAGCATCTGCTCCGGGCAGGTTCTCAATGCCCGTATTCCTTTGAAAAGCAAGGTTGGTTGTACGGGAGATGGCGGAAGCCGTCGCGCTGGATCTGTTGGAAAAAAACTGGTAACGGATCAGTTGACCCTGACGGTGTGATACGACATTGAAAATACCGCAGGCGGCAGCTACCACGGTGAGACCGTGACAGACCGCTATGGCAGGAAGATCCCCAAGCACACCCACGGAACAGCAAACCTGCCGAGAAAGACATCTTCGGCCCGGAGCATCACGGACGCCGTTCTTGACGTTTATGACACAAAGGTCAATCCGAAGCTGTCTATTCGAAGACTTACCATCACCGCCAATCGGTTGGTGGGCGAAGATACGGTACAGCAGGAGCCGGAAGCCCCGGTGCAGTTTAACCTGTTCGATAATATCGAGGTACAGGAGCAGCGGCTGCAGGAGGAAGTGGCTCAGTTGGAGCGGGAGCGCAAAATTCAGGAGGCTATGCTGGGCATCAAGAAGAAGTTTGGCAAAAACGCCATTTTGAATGGCGGAAGCTATCTGGATGGCGCTACCGCCAAAGAACGGAATAAGCAGATTGGAGGGCATAAGGCATGAGCGGACAGTTAACGAAGAATCTTTTGATTCGAAGATGTACAGGTCCTGCATGGATTTGACAGCACAGAACACATCAAAGCATATGATATGACAGCGGATATGAAAGAAAGGAAAATGTGAAAGTCATGAGAAGAAAAGATCGTGAGGTCAGCGCCGAGAAGGCGTGGGAAATGTGGAGCGCTGCTCCTATGGCGTACTGGCTATGACAAAGCCGGACGGAACGCCCTATGCCGTGCCGGTGAATTTTGCACGGGAGGAACTGCCTGTATATTCACTGCGCGCAGGCCGGTGAAAAGGGACTGCCTGCATCACCAGCCGCAGGTGTGTGTCACCTGTGTGGAGGGCGGCGCATGGGTGGACCAGCCGGCCCTGACCACGCGCTACGCCTCCGCAGTCATGTTGGGCAGAGCGGAGGAACTGACGGATGAGGCAGACAAAGGTAAAGGCACTGCGGCTGCTGTGCATGAGACTGGCGCCGGAGCATCCCCAGAAGCCATGGCGATTTTTGGAGTGCCGGGGAAAGACAGCGGTCTGGCGCATCACCGTGGAACAGATCACCGGAAAGGCGAATCCGGGAAATCGAAGGGCATAAGGCATGAGCGGACAATACGATGACATCATTCGCCTGCCCCATCCGGATTCGCCAAAACATCCACGAATGTCCCTCTATGACCGTGCGGCGCAGTTTTCACCCTTTGCCGCCCTGACCGGCCACAGCGCCGCCATTGCGGAAACCGGACGGCTGACGGATCAGCGTGCGGAACTGGACGAATACGAAATGGCACGGGTTGACGCGGAATTGCAGCGTCTCCAGGAACTGCTCCCCCGGCAGGCCCACGGTGTCCATCACCTACTTTGTGCCGGACGAACGGAAGAACGGCGGCAGCTATCAAACTGTCACCGGAGAGGTCAAGCGGATCGACGCGGTCAACGGCGTGATCCAGATGGCAGACCGACAGTGTATACCCATCGCGGATGTTTTCAGCATCGAGATCGTCCGTAAAAATACCATACTCATACCGTCTTCGTCACTAAACTTAATGACATTGGCTGATGCAGTCCCGCTTTTTATTTACAGTTTCGAAACGCAGTAGGCGATCAACTCCTCCGGGGTCGGAACTAATCCGGCGCACGGAATCGCAGAGACAATGCTGGCATCCTTTGGCTGTGCCATGAGGATCGCAAGACTAATTTCTCTGCGGACTTCTTCCGCGCTGATCCTCTCACGCATAGCGATAGCTTCAATTGCGCGCCGCGCTGCGGCAAGCTGCTTGGCATTTGTTTTCATACGGTTCTCCTTCTGATGTTTTCTTAACAGCCTTCATGGTTTTTCTTATCGCACTGCGCGGCAATATCATAATAGCGTTCTCGCTGTGCTGCCGACCACTTGACCGCCTGAGTTTCGCAGGGAATGGCACTCTCAAGTGTAATGCTGGGATAACGAGCCTTCAAATCAAGCACGATCTCAGCCGCGTACAAATCAATACCGAGAGCCATACCGGTTATAAAGTGCGTGACATCTTCTTCCTCGATGAGATTGATAATTTGCTCTTTCAGTATCTCCTTGAGCCTGACACAGCGTTCGTCATTCTCGTTCATTCCGAACGGAGGTGCTGCGGGCGATGTCCAGTAAAGGAGCAAGCTTTTCGTGTTTGTTCTCCATCTTCTTCTGTGTATTAAAGATTGTCTCTATGTCTCTAATACACAGTATAGCATGGAGATATGCAGAAATCGGTCGAAAAATGCAAAAAAAATAAGACTGCGTGCAAAAACACGCAGTCATTGGCGCACTTAGTCATTACCCGAGGTTTCCTGCTGAATCATCAGCTCAACCATCTGCAAGATACGCTTCTGCGCTTGCGGAGACAACGAAGCAAGTTTCTCTGAGAGTTCAGACGATTTATAGCTTGTCGAATGCTCTAGGACATCACAGAAAATCGCGTCTGCCGAAACCTCAAGTCCGTTGAGAAGGATAATCAACTTCTCACAGCGAGGAAACGACATACCACGTTCAACCGTGGAAATATAATTTGCAGTCAGTCCAGGTCTTTCCGCAAGCTCTTCTTGCGAGATTCCGAGGCGTTCCCGGCATTGCTTTACTCGTTTACCTATTCGTTTGTCAATCATAGCGGGTACCTACACCTTTTCTATAACGCTCATGGTAATTATATGGATTAGAGGCATAGTAATACAGAAATGCTAATAGCGACACTATGGATTAGCGGGCGAATATCGCACGGATTTGCATACGAAGATACAAAAAAAAGAGCCTCTGCCGACACCCAAAACGGGCATCGACAGAGGCTCTTGATTCGTTTCCAGGTATTCAAACAAGTGCCGAAATCGACACTTATTTCTGCGCTAAAGAAGAAACTGCACAGGGAATGCAATCTTAGGTCTGTCAATTTGCGTTGCTCTAAGGCTTGCAAGCCGAACAGTAACAGCAATGCCCTTAGCATCCTATCTCTCGACGATGTGGCGTTGGACTATGACGGAGCGATCAAAACCTATACCGGCAGCGGTACCGACCTTGTCATTGGTATGGAAGGAGCGGCTTTATATGCGAGCAGTCCTAACGCTCTTGAAGTGTTGCTTGGTGAGGCCCTTGCTAAAACGTGGGCGAATCGATATAATAAAAACACCGATATTGTGCTTTAGGCGGTAGAACGGAATATAAATGACCAATATGATCCGGAGATCGGAAAGCTATTGGATAAGGGGTATTTGGAATGTGACCGCCGGATGACTTAATGGCTTCCATTCAAACCATACAAACATCATGAGAGACTGTTGACAGTGGAAAGCAAGACCTCCAATGGTATCTCTATTGGCGTGATTTGAACGCACTGTTAGCTCCTATGAGGTGGAACGGGGACAACCAATGTCCCTGTCCTTGAAAAATAATGGCGAAGAATTTGTGATTCAACACGAAATTCAACACAAGAGCAGGAAAGATAAAGTGGACAGAAAAATACATTTTTTGACTGCGCTTTTTTTCGAATGGACGAAAAAAACCTTTTCTATCAATGCGTTTGTGTAAATGAAGAAATTATAAAAATATAGAAAAAGTTGCAAAAAATGCGTGGCATGGAAAAGATAATTATGAGCAATTTTTCCGCGCGTTCAACATAAATTCAACACAAAAGCGACTTTGTGTGCAATTTGCCATATATAAGAAAAACCTCGAAACCATTATGGTTTCAAGGTTTTTCCTTGGTGGAGAATAGCGGGATCGAACCGCTGACCTCTGACTGCCAGTCAAGCGCTCTCCCAGCTGAGCTAATCCCCCAGGTCAGTTCGTTTTGAACTTGTTTCGATCGCTCGGAACAATAGCTAGTATATCAGGGCACCCCCTCTTTGTCAACACTTTTTTTTTTTTTCAAAAAACTTTTTTCGCCCACTCAGAGGGGGAAATCGAGCCTGAAGGGATGGCAATCGGGGGAGCGGCTCATAGGAGTTTCCGGCGGGTGACAGAGGCTGCCGCACTTCCTCGGTTCGCTATCTTACGGAAAGGATAACGAATGATAGAAAGAACCGTTGCGAAACCAGACAGCCTATTATATAATAAGTTCAAGAAATAAAAGGTTGACCTTTTGAAGGGGGACCCGACATGGCTGTTTTTACGGTAAACGGCAAAACGGTAACCGCTGAGAAAAATCAAAAGCTGCTGCGGTTTCTGCGAGACGAGCTGCGCCTGACCTCGGTGAAGGACGGATGCAGCGAGGGCGCCTGCGGCACCTGCACAGTGCTGATCGACGGCAAGCCCACCAAGGCCTGTGTTCCCAGACGGATAAGCTGGAGGGAAAGTCCGTCGTCACGGTGGAGGGTCTTTCCGATTGGGAAAAGCAGGTCTACACATGGGCCTTCGGCGAGGCGGGTGGCGGTTCAGTGCGGCTTCTGCATCCCGGGCATGGTGATGAGCGCCAAGGGGCTGCTGGATGTGAACCCGGATCCCAGCCGGGAGGAGGCGGCCTTTGCTATCCGCAACAACATCTGCCGCTGCACCGGCTATGTGAAGATCATCGACGGGATCCTGCTGGCGGCAAAATGCTTCCGGGAGGGCAAGCTGCCGGAGGCACCGGTGGACTGGAAGGTAGGCAGCCGGGTCCACCGGGTAGATGTGGCGGAAAAGGTCACCGGCACCGGACAGTACCCTGATGACGTTTATCTGGACGGGATGCTCTACGGCAGCGCCGTTCGTAGCCAGTACCCCCGTGCACGAGTGCTGGCCATTCATACGGAGGAGGCCAGGGCGCTGCCCGGCGTGGTGTGCGTGCTCACTGCGGCGGACATCCCCGGTAGCAACAAGGTGGGCCATCTGAAGAAGGACTGGGACACCATGATCGCCGTAGGCGGATATCACCCATTATCTGGGGGACGCTATCTGCCTGGTGGCGGCGAAAACACCGGAAATTCTGGCCCAGGCCAAGGCGTTGGTGAAGGTGGACTACGAGGAGCTGCCTGCCGTCCATAACCCGCAGGAGGCCATGCTGCCGGACGCGCCGCTGGTGCACCGGGAGGGCAATCTGCTGGCCCATAAGCACATCCAGCGGGGAAACCCGGCGGAGGCGCTGGCCAAATCCAAGTATCTCATCACCCGGCGGTTCTCGACCCCCTGGACGGAACACGCCTTTCTGGAGCCGGAGTGTGCCGTGGCGTGTCCTGACGGGGATGGCGTCATGGTCCTCTCTACGGACCAGGGTGCCTATGATACCCAGCACGAGATCATGGGGATGCTGGGACTTCCGGCGGAGCTGGTGAAGGTCCGCAACTGCCTGGTAGGCGGCGGCTTCGGCGGCAAGGAGGACGTGACGGTCCAGCACCACGCCGCGCTGATCGCGTATCTGACCAAGCGCCCGGTAAAGGTGAAGCTCACCCGGGCGGAGAGCATTCTGATCCACCCAAGCGCCACCCCATGGAGATGGAGTTCTCCATCGGCTGCGACGAAAACGGCATCATCCAGGGCGTGGCGGCGGAGGTCATTGCCGACACCGGCGCCTACGCCTCTTTGGGTGGTCCCGTATTGGAACGGGCCTGCACCCACGGGGCGGGGCCGTATCAGTATGAGGCATATGAGATCGACGGCTGGGCCTATTATACCAACAATCCTCCCGCCGGGGCCTTCCGGGGTTTCGGTGTGACCCAGACCTGTTTCTGCATTGAAACGCTGTTGAACGAAATGGCGGACAAGGTGGGCATTTCCCCTTGGGAGATCCGCTACCGCAATGCCATCCGACCCGGCGGCGTTTTGCCCAACGGTCAGATCGTGGACGGCTCCACGGGACTGGTGGAAACGCTGGAGGCGGTGAAGCCCTACGAGGCTGTGGAGAAGAACGGTACCCCGTGGGCCTGGCCTGCGCCATGAAGAACGCAGGCGTAGGCGTGGGCATCCCCGACACCGGCCGGTGCCGCCTGGTAGATCGACGGGGGAAGGTCCATATCTTCGCGGGTGCCTCCTGCATCGGCCAGGGCTTGGGAACTGTGCTGACACAGATGGTCTACGGCAGACGGGCATTTCCCGGGAACATGGTCATCTACGAGCGGTCCAACACCTATGCGCGCCGGACTCCGGCACCACCTCCGGCTCCCGCCAGACGCTGTTCACCGGTGAGGCGGTCCGCCGGGCCTGCCAGGATCTGAAAAGCACTGGCGGAAAAACCCTTGGAGACCTTGAGGGACAGGAGTTCTACGGCGAATATCTGGGTAAGACCGACCCGCTGGGGGCAGACGTGCCCAACCCGGTGAGCCACATCGCCTACGGCTACGCCACCCAGCTCTGCGTGCTGGACAAGGACACCGGACTCAAACAGATCGTAGCCGCCCACGACGTCGGCAAGGCGGTGAACCCGTTCTCGGTGGAAGGGCAGATCGAGGGCGGCGTGGTGATGAGCATGGGCTACGCCCTGACGGAGCGGTATCCGATTAACGAAAACTGCCGCCCCACGGTAAAATACGGCACACTGGGCCTATTCCGGGCCAACCAGATCCCGGAGATCAAGCCTATCATTGTGGAAAAGCCGGGACTGAACGTAGCCTGCGGCGCCATCGGTATCGGTGAGATCACGTCCATCCCCACAGCACCTGCCATTGCGGATGCCTACTATCGCTATGACGGCAAGTTCCGCACCAGTCTTGCCTCTGGAGGGCACGCCATACAGCCGCAAATAAAACGGTTTCGGTCCCGCCGCGGCCTGTCCGAATCCGTTACCCCCGGATGTCACATGGACGGTGTCTCCGGGCTGCTTCCCGATTTGGGCCCGGATGTCCTTGCGCATCCCCAGGATGTGGCCGGAGTGCCCATCCGCACCAGGCTCCCCGCGTAGGGGACGTCGTCAAAGGTGGCAGCCACCTTGACTCGGCCCTCCGAATAGCGCCTGTACGTCATGGGGGAATTCTACATAGGCTCCGTCGATGTCCGGAACCTTTCCGGATCACCGCATCGAACTTCATAGACGGTTGGATTCATCCAGCATCCGCCTCCAATTCCTGCCGGGTATCCACGTCGCGGAGCTCCTCCGCCGGGACGTCCAGAAGGAGGAGATCCGCCTCGTGCCGCCGGATGACCATATTGCCGCCATGGTCCTCCCGCAGCTCCAGCAGCTCCGGAAACAACCGGGCGGGGAAGAGGCAGGGATTGCCCCGGACGCCGCCGTGGCCCAGGCGACGATCTTCTCCGGCCGCTGGTGCCCAGGCAGATGAGCTCTGCCACGCTCTCACGCCGCAGGAGGGGCTGATCGCTCACCTGGAACAGCACCCCGTCACAGTCCCGCAGACCGCCGTCAGGCCCAGTTCGATGGTGTGGCTGATGCCGTAATCCGGGTGGGGTTGTGGATGGCGGCGAACTGGAACTCCCCGGCCAGCCGCATGACCTCCGGGTATTGAGTCACCACCACGGTCAAACTTCTCGGCCGGGGACGGCTTCCAGCGCCCGGCAGGATGAGACTCCTGCCCCGCAGCTGGGCGGCCAGCTTATTGTCCCCGAACCGCCGGGCGTTTCCGGCCGCCATCACCACATCCAATTTTCCGTCCCGTCATTCTTCTTGTTTTCCACATCCATCACCTCATTTTATCAGTAGTATATCCGCTTTTTCCCCAGTCAATGTCAATATTTGATCAAAAAAGGAGGCTTGCCCTGCGTATGAGCAAAAGCGTCGGAAAGAGCGTTGTCCGTGTAGATGCCTATGAAAAGGCCACTGGACGCGCGAAGTATACGGACGATCTGTGCGACCGGTGCGCTGATCGTGAAGATCCTGCCACGCCACCATTGCCCACGGCTTCGTGAAGTCCGTGGATACAGCGGCGGCGGAGGCCATCGACGGCGTGGTGAAGGTCCTGACCTGCTTTGACGTACCGGATATTCCGTTTCCCACAGCGGGTCACCCCTGGTCCATAGATCCCGGTCACCAGGACGTGGCGGACCGCCACCTGCTGAACCGCCACGTCCGCTATTACGGCGACGATATCGCCGTGGTCATCGCGGAGAACGAGGTGGCGGCCATGCAGGGCGTCCGGGCACTGAAGGTGGAGTACGAGGAGCTGCCCTTTGTGCTGGACGTTCAGAAGGCCATGGAGCCGGACGCGCCGCAGATCCACGAAAATTATCCCGGAAACATCCTCAAGCACACGGACATCCGCCGAGGAGATTACGCCGCAGCCATTCAGGAGCCGGGTCTGATGAAGGTGGAGGGCTGGTACGACACCCCCACGGTGCAGCACTGCCACATTGAAAATCACGGCTGCTTTGCCTATGAGGAGGCGGGCCGTATGGTGGTGGTCACCTCTACCCAGATTCCCCACATCGTCCGCCGGGTGGTGGGCCAGGCTCTGGGCATTCCCTGGGGCAAGGTCCGCGTCATCAAGCCTTACATCGGCGGAGGCTTCGGCAATAAGCAGGACGCGCTGTATGAGCCGCTTTGCGCCTGGTGTTCTACCCAGGTGGGCGGGCGACTGGTCAAGCTGGAGTGTACCCGGGAGGAGACCTTCGTCAGCAACCGTGTGCGCCACGCCATCCGCACGCACATCATTTCGTATGTGCGGAAGGACGGCACGTTCGTAGCGCGCAAGATCGAGTGGTTCTCGAACCAGGGCGCTTACGCCTCTCACGGCCACGGCATTGCCGCCAAGGGTATGGGCGCGTTCCCGCAGCTTTACCCCTGCGACAACCTGGAGTGCGACTCCTGGACGGTCTACACCAACCGTCCCTCTGCCGGCGCCATGCGTGGCTACGGCATCCCGCCAGGCCATGTTTGCCGGAGAGTGCCATATTGACGATATCTGTCAGGCTATTGGGATGGCGCCTATGGAGTTCCGGCGGAAGAATCTGATGCCGGTGGGCTATACCGACGGCTTCTCCAAAAACGAGTTGTACGCCGACACCTTCAACCAGTGCATGGATAAGGGAATGGCTGCCATTGACTACCTGCGCAAATACCGCTCTACCAAAACCAGACCGGTCCTGTCCGCCGGGGGCGGGGCGCGGCGGTGTTCTGGTACAACACGGCCGTGTGGCCCATCTCACTGGAGTCCTCCTCCTGCCGGATGGTCCTCAACCAGGACGGCTCCCTCCAGCTGCAGACCGGTGAGACGGAGATCGGCCAGGGCTGCGACACCGCCTTCGCCCAGATGGCGGCGGACGCCGTGGGCATTCCGGTGGAGAACGTCCACGCGGTCTCCACCCAGGACACGGACGTGACCCCCTTTCGGCACCGGTCGCCTATGCCTCCCGGCAGACGTACATCGGCGGCTTTTCCATCATATGCAGACCGGCCCAGGCTGCGGGAGCGGATTTTGAACATGCCCATGAGCTGACCCGGATGCCGGTGAGCAATCTGGATCTGGTGGACGGGCAACATCGTCCGCAAGTCTGACGGCCGTGTCTCAAACTCTGGGGACCTGGCCACAGAGGCGCTGTACTCCCTGACGGACAGCCAGCACATCACCGCTGAGAGCACCTATCAGATCAAGAACAACGCCTACTCCTTCGGTTGTTCCTTTGCGGAGGTGGAGGTGGACGTCCCTCTGTGCAAAGTGAAACTTGTGAACCTGGTGAACGTCCACGACTGCGGGACCCTCATCAATCCCGCCCTGGCGGAGGCCCAGGTCCACGGCGGTATGTCCATGGCCATCGGCTACGGCCTTTCCGAGGAACTGAAATTTGATGAAAAGACCGGCAAGCCCCTGAACAACAACCTTCTGGACTATAAGCTCTCCACCTTTCATGGACCATCCGAGCACTCCAGGCGGAGTTCGTGGAGAATCCGGAGCCGACCTCGCCCTTACGGCACGAAGGCCCTCGGCGAGCCGCCCGCCTGTTCCGCCGCGCCGGCCATCCGCAACGCCATCCTCAACGCCACCGGCGTAGCCATTTGACCGCATGCCCCATCACGCCCCATGTCCTCTACCGCCAAGTTCAAAGAGGCTGGGCTGATCCAGGACTGAGAGGAGGCACCACCATGTATGATATGAAAGCCTTCTATGAGGCAGAGAGCGTCGCAGGAGGCGATCGCCTCCGGGTGGCGTATCCGGATGCCCAGATCATCGCCGGCGGCAGCGACGTGCTGGTGCAGATGCGGGAAGGCAAGCGGGCCGGCGCAGAGCTGATCTCCATTTACGGCTCGACGCCCTGCGGGGCGTTTCCATGGAGCCGGATGGGACCCTGCGGATCGGTTCTCTCACCAGCTTCTCCCATATCACCAAGGATCCGCTGATTCAGAAGTACGTCAATGTCCTGGGGGAGGCTGTGGATCAGGTGGGCGGTCCGCAGATCCGCAACATCGGCACCATTGGCGGCAACACCTGCAACGGTGTCACCTCCGCCGATTCTGCCTCTACTCTTCACGCCTACGACGCCATCGTGGAGCTGACGGGCCCGACGGCATCCGCCGCCAGCCCATCCATGATTTCTACATCAAGTCGGGCAAGGTGGATATCCGTCCGGAGGACGGCGAGATCCAAACGGCTGTGCTGATCGCCAAAAAGACAGCTATGAAAACTGCATTCGGCCACTATATCAAGTACGCAATGCGCAACGCCATGGACATTGCCACTCTGGGTACGTCCGTGAACGTGCGGCTGTCGGCGGATAAAAAACACGGTGGAGCGGGCCAGAGTGGCCTTCGGCGTGGCGGGACCGGTGCCCCTGCGGGCAGCCACGGCGGAAGCGATGGCAAAGGGCCAGCCCGTGAGTCTGGAACTGGCGGAGCGCTTTGCTCAGGCGGTGACGGCGGACATCAACCCCCGGGATTCTTGGCGGGCGGCTAAGGATTTCCGGCTGCACATCGCAGTGGAGAGCGCCAAGCGGGCATTTATCGAATCGGTGAAGCTGGCGGGAGGTGAGCTGTGATGGAACGAGCAGTGATGCAGTATCAGGCGGTACACTTCAACCTCAACGGTCGGGACGTGGAGCGGATGGTGGATGTGCGGGCCAGTTTGACCGATATGCTCCGGAACGATTACCGCATGACCAGCGTGAAAAAGGGCTGTGAGGTGGGGGAATGCGGCGCCTGCACGGTAATCATCGACGGCGAGGCCTTTAACTCCTGCATCTATCTCGCGGTCTGGGCCGAGGGAAAGCACATCCCCACCCTGGAGGGTCTGATGGGGCCCAACGGCGAGCTCAGCGACATTCAGCAGGCGTTTGTGGAGGAGACCGCCGTTCAGTGCGGCTTCTGCACCCCCGGTTTGATCATCACGGCGTGGGAGATTCTGGAGAGCGGGAAGCTCTACACGGACGCGGAGCTGCGCAAGCTGCTCTCCGGACACCTGTACCATGTACAAGCGGCTGGGAAAGGCCCCAAACTTGATGCAGCCCAGAGAGCAAATACCTGGAAAAAGTCGGCCGAGCACGGCAAAGGCCGGAGCATGGGGGATGCGGGCAGAACGGTTTTTTTTCCCGGAGAATTGTGCATACTGGCACCAGATGAAAAACGGACTGGGAATGCCATGGCCTATAAGACCTATACGGAGGAGACCGGGCCCAACCGGCAGGCTCTGCTGGGGACACGGGGATGCAATTTTCCGCGACGGCGCCGGGTCTGAAGGGCGGCACTTGGGGAGCTCGCCGCGGCGGTGGGGGATTTCCAAGCCCTATTTCTACACGTTTTTTGGCCGCTGGAGGATTTTTTTCCCTCCAGATGATGGAGGAGCAGCGCTGCCGTCTGCTCCGGCCGGCGATGCTGGAACAGGAGCTGGCCCGGCCGGAGGGGACCTGGGAGGATTGACCGCCGTTTTTCGGACGATCCTCCGCCACCGGCGGAAAAGGAATCCTGGTGATGACCCAGGGGAGGCGGATCCACAGCCGCCTGACGCCGGAGCGATTCCATTTCCGCCCGGGCAGCGGGATTTCTTTCTGCGCCTGATGGCGCTGCTGACATCCGGCAGGGGCCCAGGACTGCGCCCCTGAGGTGCTGGCGAACCTGGTGTTCTCCTGCCTCCTGATCTATAACTCGCGCCGGAATCCATGCCATTTCTGTTCCTTCGCACCTGGAGGAGACGGCGGCGCTGGCACGTGAAATTTTTGGTGAACTATCTGGGCTCCCTCGCATGCAAAAAAGACCGCTGATGGGCGGTCTTTTTTGTGCGCTGATAATCCCAGTTGCGCAATCCGGTTTCTTTTTGGTATGATATCTCATATATTGACCAGATAAAATAAAATGGTCAATATAAAATTGAGATATTAAAGAGGGATTGTCATGGAATTTTCGGAAAACTTCAAAGGACCTGAAATTGACCAGGCCAAAAAAGCGCGGACAGCAAGCAGAAGATGCGGCGCCTGTTCGACAGCGTGGTGCCGGACGGCGGGCAGTACCAGCTGGTGGCCGCCTATACGGAGGATGTGAAGCGGTTCAACTACGGCTTGGTCCACGGCAGCAAGACTACCTACGGCAGCCTGATCGTGGGCTGGAAGGAGGGGGGCGGCCCACGGTGGTGGTCGTTGCCCACAGTTCCGGACCTCTCCAGGCTGCGGCGATCCGGAAATCTGCCCCCGATTCCTGCAGTCAAAAGGCCTATCAGAATAAGTACCCCACGGACGCCTTCATCATCTACCCCGGATGGGCGTCACTATCTGGCCATCAACACCTTCGAGTGGCTCCAGGATGAGAAGCTGTTCATCTACGTGGACCAAACGGACCGGAAGAGCAGGCCTTTGAGACTTTCTTCAAGACCTGTTACGCCACGAAGTGAGGAGCGCGTGCCATGTCGCTTTCCTGGAGCAGGTCGGTGCCGTCCTGCTGGCCCTGGTGATTCTGTCGCGGCAGGGACGCCTCTGGTATGCACTGGTGGAGATGGTGAAGGATGCTAGTTGCCCGCCGCTTTTTTTCCGAAAACGGAGCCCTGGCATCCCCTTCCGCCGGATGAGGGCGATTCCGTGCGACGGTCCGCCCGGTACTGTTTGACGGCGGCCTCTTCTTGCGGTATAATAAAACCAACAAGGAGAGGAGGGACTTTCTCTATGAAAACCATCATTACCATCGGACGGCAGTTCGGCAGCGGCGGCAAGGAGGTCGGTATCCGGGTGTCCAAGGAGCTGGGCATTCCCTTCTATGACAAGGAGCTGCTGCAGGAGGCTGCCAAGAAGAGCGGCCTGTGCCAGAAGATCTTTTGAAAATTTTGATGAGCGGCCCAAGAGCCTGCTATACGCCATCGCCATGGATTCCTGATATGTTTGGCCTTTTCCGGCAGCGGTGGGGTGAATCTCTGGAGCAGCAGGTGCATCTGGCCACCTTCAAGACCATCCGCCGCATTGCGGAGGAAGGTCCCTGCGTTATCATTGGCCGCTGCGCCGATTACGCCCTGAAGGACTATCCCAACCACCTGAGCCTGTTTATCAGCGCGCCGCTGGAGGATCGAATCGCGCGGGTGGCAAAGCGGCAGAAGGTAACGCCGGAAGAGGCCCCAAGAGCCTGATCCAGAAAACTGACAAGCGCCGGGCATCCTATTACGAGTACTATTCGCTCCAAGAAGTGGGGCAGTGTGGACAGTTACCACTTCTGCATCGATTGCCAGCTATCTGGGCCTGGGCCGGACCGTGGAGCTGATCCAGGCCATGGTTGCTCACAAGGAACATCCCATCCCCAGCCCCACGGAGGAGATCCCACCGATGTCCCCGGACGTAAGCGCCGCAAAACACGGAGGGACCGGAGCCGCACCAGGCTCCGGTCCCCCAGTTTTCCTGTTCAGAGAGGATAACTCCTGGGCAGGCACGGCGGCTCACGCCGCACCGGGTCATGGCCGATGGTCCAGATCCCCGGTAGAAGCGGAAGGCATCCTCGAATTTCCCCTGGGCGTAGGTGCCCACATCGGCGCAGTAGGCCTCGCATAGGCCGCCAGAAGGCGCCCGCCTCCGGCGTCAGCACCGCGCCGCCGCCGTGGGCACCTCCGATGGTGGAGGAGAGCAGCTTGCACCCAAACACTGTCTCAGCTGTGCGGATGATACGCCACGCCTTGAATAGGCCATTTCCATAGAGGCGGCTCCGGCCCGGAGGGATCGTGGTGCAGTCCCGCACCCGCTGCAGCAGGGTGGCGATGCCGGGGCCGAAGCAGCGCTGGTCATCGTCGCTGTAAATTCGCAGCGTCACTTTCAAATGGAGCTCATTCTGTGCCATGGGCGCCTCCTCTGTTTCTGTCCCAATCCCCCGCCGGGACCGTCCGGACACCATCCGGGGCCCGACCTGCCGGGCGAGACCCCCAATAGGCTGAGGACAGGGTGCCGGGGTCCCGGACGGGAGATCATGTCCCTCCGAAGCGATATTCTGCTTCTATCATATCACAGGATTTGCGGTTTGCAAACCTGGAAAAATGTGGATACAATCCAATGCAGGGGAGGACCCGCTCTGTGCGGAAGGAGGAACTATTATGGAGAAAATCAGACTGGGCCGTACCGGCTTGCTGGTGACCAAGACGGCGTTCGGTGCCCTGCCCATCCAGCGGATTTCCAAGGCGGATGCAGTGAAGCTGGTCCGCCGGGCCTATGAGGCGGGAATCAACTATTTCGACACCGCGAATATGTACACTGACAGCGAAGAAAAACTGGGAGAGGCCCTCCACGACGTGCGGCAGAACGTGGTGATTTCCACCAAGAGCGGCGGAGGAGACAAGAAGACCGTACAGACCCATATCGAGGAGAGCCTCCGTCGCTTGCAGACGGATTATATCGATCTCTTCCAGTTTCATAATCCGGCGCAGCTGCCGGATATCCAAGACCCGGACGGACCCTTTGCCGCAGCACTGGAGGCCAAGCAGAAGGGCTATATCCGCCACATCGGCATCACCAACCATCGGCTGAAGGTAGCCCGCGCTGCCATTGACTCCGGAAACTTTGAAACGATGCAGTTCCCCTTCTGCTATCTGGCTACGGAGAAGGACCTGGAGATCTGGTGGAGCTGTGCCGGGAGCACGACATGGGCTTCATCGCCATGAAGGGCCTCTCCGGCGGACTGCTGAACAACGCGGAGGCCTGCTACGCCTTCATGCAGGAGTATCCCAGACGTGGTGCCGATCTGGGGCATCCAGCGGGAGGAGGAGCTGGACCAGTGGCTGGAACTGACGGCTCGGGATCCCCATGCATGACGCCGGAGATCCAGGCGGTCATCGACAGGGACCGTAAGGAGCTGGCGGGGACTTCTGCCGCTCCTGCGGCTACTGCCTGCCCCTGCGCCGCCGGCATTGACATCCCCCAGGCGGCCCGGATGGCCCAGCTGCTGCGGCGGGCACCCGTATAAGCCCTATCTGAGCGACGAGTGGCGGGCCAAGATGCACCAGATCGAGAACTGCGTCCACTGCAACGCCTGCAAGTCCCGCTGCCCCTACGGGCTGGACACCCCCCCTGCTGCAGAAGCAGCTGGCGGACTACGACGCGTTTTACGCCGCCCATCACAACGACTGAAAAGGAGAACCCCAGATGCTCTTCCGCAAGAGGAGTCCAGCCTGAGGCTGGATATCGTGAACTATGAATTTCCGCCGGACGGCGGCGACCCCACCAGTGACGACCGGAACTGGCTGGTGCCCGGGCCACCTGGAACAAGGAGGACGGAGACGTGGTGAAGGATTCCAACAGCTGCCTGCTGACCCACGAGCTCCAGAGCATGAGCGCCGGGCTGAAAGTGCTGAAGGCTGGAATCCGGGATGTGTACGTCAGTGACTTTCAGGAGAACTTTTATTTCTCCGTCGGCGCCCGGGCATTGGGAGACGGGACCTTTGAAGTGGTGGTGTCCTTCTATCTGCCCAACACCATGGACGGGGACGACACCGCTGAGATCACCTGCACCATGGACCAGAAGGAGATGGAGGCGCTGATCGGCGAACTGGACCGGCTCTGCGAAAAATTCCCGGATCGGACCTGAAAACCCCGGAGCCCCGGTTGGAAAGAAGGTGAACAGGCTTGAACTATAAGACGAGCTATTGGCTGATGCGGATATTGGGCATCGGCGGCATTCTGGTGATGCTGATCGGCGGGATCACCGGCAGAACCGTCATCGGCGTGCTGGGGCATCATCTGTGTGCTGGTTGGGACGCTTCAGATGAATTTTCACCACTGCCCCCACTGCAAGCGGGATTCGCCCAAGCGGACCCTGCCCAAAACCTGCCCCCTTGTTGCAAGAAGCCCCTGGACTGAACGGAGGGGGCGGCCATGGACTACAAGAAGAGTTATACGCTGCTGTGGGTGGGGCTGATTGCCGGATTCGTCCTGATGCTCATCGGCGTGTTTCTGGAGATTGGATGGCTGCTGTGGGCCGGGAGCGGTGGTTGTTATGGCGGCTGTTCTCCAGACGCTGCTGTTCTTCCGCTGTCCCCACTGCGGCGGACACTGGGATGCCCGCGCGGTATCCCCCACTACTGCCCGGAGTGCGGGGAGTACATTCGGTAAAAATCCTGTCATACCGGCAAAACAAGGCCGCTCTGCGTTTGCAGAGCGGCCTTTTGGGTTGTGTCGAACAAGCGGCAGCTCGTTCGACAAGATCAAGGCGCCGCTTCCGCGGCACCCTGATCCGGCTTTCGTTTTTACTTACCCGCCTTGGGGCCGGCGGCTACCAGGGCCTTGCCCGCCTCGTTGGCGGCATACTTGGAGAAGTTCTTCACAAAGCGAGAGGCCAGATCCTTGGCTTTGGTATCCCACTCGCCGGCGTCCGCGTAGGTGTCCTGGGGGTCCAGGATGGCGGGGTCCACACCGGGAAGAGCGGTGGGCACCTCAAAGTTGAAGTAGGGATGGTCTTGGTGGGAGCAGTCAGAATAGAGCCGTCCAGAATGGCGTCGATAATGCCGCGGG
>VOFB01004163.1_pt1 | contig 20908 bp, 21 predicted proteins | sample 5384141 | NCBI WGS metagenome assembly VOFB01 (sample SAMN12384721, study PRJNA508395) | human gut metagenome | isolation source: healthy gut A | host: Homo sapiens | reverse complement strand
AACAAAATGTGGTCCGAAGAAATAACTTGAGTTTTTTGGTGGCTTTTTGCATAAAAACTCAAAGATAAGATGAAAACGTCCTTTCTATTCGTATTGCTTTTTTCTTTATTCTTTTTTTTTGATAGTTTCCGTCATAGAGATATGGACGCTCTCAACATGACTTTTTCAAAAGTGGAAAAGTGTATGGATCTCTGTCCGGATAGTGCTCTAAATCTATTAAAAGGTATTCCTGAACCTGAAAATTGTGGGCGAGTCACAGGCGACTTATGCTCTTCTGATGACGCAGGCAATGGATAAAATTATATGAAGTTTAGTTCGATTCGTTGATTGCATTAGCCTTGGAATTACTATACAATAACCTCAGACTTCCCCAGTAATGTATGCAAAGGCTCTATTTTATCATGGAAGAGTTATGCTTGAATTGGATAAGGAGGAAGAAGCCTTGAAATTTTTTCTTGCTGCTAAAGATATTTATGAAAGAACTAAAGATCATAAAATGTTGGCATTGATAGCAGAAGAGGTTGGTATGATTAATCGAAAACAGGACTTGTAGATGATGCTTTGACGAATTTTAGGGAAGCACTTACTACATATAAGCAGTTAAAGGATTCTCTTTCGGTTATTAGTGCTAGTTTGAATATTGCTAGAGTTTATTTGTTTAAGTCTGAATGGGATAGCTGTTCCTTATATTATAATAATGCATTAGAAATAGCAGTACAGAAGAATTATTTATCTGAAATTACAATAATGCATGAATTAGGTATATTGTATCGCTCCATGCAAAATTTATCAGAAGCAGAACGTTATTTCTTAGCTGCTTATGAAAAAGAAACAGATGAAGAAAAGAAATATATGGAATGTTTGTTTTAGGATATTTATATATGCAAATGGGGCAGACAGAAAATGCTAGAAAATATTTAATGATGAGTGCGAACTCTTCTAAAGCATATACACAGATTAGTGCATACGATTGTTTATATTTCTTGGAAAAAAGACATTGATAATTTTGAAGAGGCAATAGTTTATCATGAATTGGCAGATTCCATAACTAATGCTATGGAGGAGCTTAACTCACGAGAAAGTTAATAGCAAGCTTACAGAAAAAAATATGAGAATGAAAAACTACGGAATGATAATTTGCAAATGAAAGTACGATATACGAACTTTATTCTGTGGGGTACGATTGCTTTTTTTATTTGTTGTTGCATGTATGTGTTATTATTATTATAAAAAATCGGAATAACAAAAAAGAAAATAGCCGAGATTGAATTACAGATTCAAAGAGAATGAAGAAGAAATAGAACGATACCAACAGGAAATAGAGGATATTCAAATATCAAAAGATCAGGTGTTAAAGGAAAATCTGGTGTTAGAAGAAAATCGTACTAAAGTAGGAGAACTCAATGGAAAGATTGTTCTTTTAACCATGCAGAATAAAAACTTTGTCGGAACATCTGAAAGAACTGGGGGTGAATTAAATGTTGGTATATCTTCAGCTCATTTATACATGCATTTCGGCTTCTATTGGCAATAAAAAGGGGACCTTAAGAGGAAAACTTTCTAATGAAGAGCGTCAGAAGTTATTTAGTCTGTTTGATTTGATTTATTGAATTATGTTAGTCGTTTATTGGAAGAGCTCCAACTCTTACTAAACATGATCTTGAGATCTGTTGCTTTCTTAAATTTGGTTTGAGTCACGAAGAGCTAAGTTGTATCTTTCATACTACTTCTGATTCTGTAACGAGGGCAAAGGAAGGCTGAAAGGTCGATTAGGCATTTCTCCACAAGAAGATTTGGACCTTTTTTGAAGGAATTCTGAGAAATAAAAAATACGGATTGTCCGGGTAAATGTGCTATCCCATGTGTCCTGTAAAGTACGTGCTCCTTCGGGGAAAACAACCAGAGAAACACCGTCTTTCAACGAGGCTTTAGCCTGTTGAATGGTCTGTCCTGCACTTTCGCAGGCTTTTCCTACAAACGGTAGTTTGCGCAGGCTTTTCTTTCATCATCCACTTGAAGTTTCTTCCGATGAAGCCGTAAATAAGGAATATATCGAATGAACCCTGATGGTTAGGTACGAAAATATAGGAAGTTTTGTCGTGCAACTTTTCACGTCCACGAATCTTTACAGGAATTAGCAGGAAAACACAAATCAATTGTGACCAAATTTTCCCGGGATAATAGCCCCAGAAGTGGGCTCCTCCCACGAGAGAACCTACAATAGTGACAATTGCCGTGAGGATAGTCAACACCAATAAAATAGGCAAAGCGATACAAATTTGATAAATATAATACAGTATCTTCATAGGTGTTGGATTTTTATCCTGCAAATATACATGATTATTTGGTAAAAAAGAGAGGTGGATACGATATAATCTTTTTGATTGTACTATTTTTGCCTCTTATTAGTATGAGATAGTTACAAAAATATGATACGTATATTACATACTGCCGACTGGCATCTGGGGCAAACTTTCTTTGGGTATGATCGTGCGGTGAACATGAAGTCTTCCTGAATTGGCTGGCAGGAGAAATTCGTGAAAGGGAGATTGATGCATTGATTATAGCCGGAGACGTTTTTGATGTTTCCAATCCTTCCGCTGCATCTCAAAGCCTGTATTATCATTTTATTTATCGAGTGACGGCGGAGAATCCGTACTCTTCAGATTGTGATTGTTGCCGGCAACCATGACTCGCGGCGCGGTTGGAAGCTCCTTTACCCTTGCTGCAAGCTATGCGGACGGAGGTTCGGGGGGTAGTACGCAAGCTCGAAGGCGGAGAAATCGATTATGACCATTTGACTGTGGAACTGAAGAATCGGAAAGGGGAAGTGGAATTGCTTTGCATGGCAGTTCCTTTTCTGCGGCAGGGAGATTATCCGACAGTCCAAACGAAGGTAATCCGTATGCGGAGGGAGTCCGGGAGCTTTATACACAGCTTTTGCAAAGGCTATGGAAGCGACGGAAAGAGAATCAATCTATACTTGCTATCGGCCATTTGCAGGCTACAGGTTCGGAGATTGCGGAGAAAGATTATAGCGAGCGTACAGTGATTGGTGGGTTGGAGTGTGTGTCACCGGAAGCTTTTTCCGAACAGATTGCTTATACGGCTCTTGGTCATATACATAAGCGCAACGCGTGTCCGGAAGAGAGAATGTGAGATATGCCGGAAGTCCCATTCCGATGTCTTTTGCAGAGAAGCATTATCATCATGGAGTCGTGGAAGTGACTTTCGACGGAGGTTGTGCGGTAGACATTGCGGGTGGAATGCCCGAGGTTAATACCTTTGTTGAGCGTCCCGAACGGAGAACCTGCGTCACCGGAAATTGTGTTGGAAATCTTGAAAGAGTTGCCGGTAACGGAAGGAGCAGCACCTTATCTGGAAGTAAAGGTGTTGTTGGAGGAACCGGAGCCAATGCTCCGGCAGGAAGTTGAGGAAGCACTGGCAGATAAAAATTATCGGTTGGCGCGTATTGTCTCTACCTATCGCACTGAAACTGGAAATACGACGAAAGAAAATGAAAACTGGAAGAGAGGATTACAGGAAATGTCTCCCTTACAGATCGCACAGTCTGCCTTTGAGAAGATTTATCAGGTGGAAATGCCTGAGGAGTTGACAGACTTGTTTGAGGAGGCCTACCTGGCTGCTACACGTAAAGAGGAGGAAGAAGAATGAAGATACTAGCGATACGATTGAAGAATCTGACCTCGATAGAAGGAGCGGTAGAAGTGGATTTTGCAATGGAGCCGTTGAACTCGGCAGGAATATTTGCCATTTCAGGTGCTACGGGAGCTGGTAAATCTACTTTATTAGATGCATTGTGTCTGGCATTGTATGATAAAGCACCTCGTTTTGCAAATTCGGTAGAAAGTATAAATTTGGCGGATGTAGGAGATAATCAGATTAATCAGTCGGATGTAAGGAATCTGCTTCGTCGTGGTACGACCGACGGATATGCAGAGGTTGATTTCTTAGGAGTCGATGGTCATAGATACCGTTCTCGCTGGTCGGTGAGACGGACAAGAAATAAGGTGAGCGGTTCCTTGCAACCACAAACGATGGAAGTGAAAGAGCTGGATACAGGGAAAGAGTTTCAAGGAACCAAAAAGGAACTGCTGGCTCAACTGACAGAATTGGTGGGTTTGACGTATGAGCAGTTTACCCGGACTGTCTTATTGGCTCAAAATGATTTTTCTACATTCTTGAAATCGAAGGGAGCCGCAAAAGCCGAACTGCTTGAAAAATTGACGGGAACCGGTGTTTATTCCCGTATTTCTCAGGAAGTTTTTTTACGAAACAAGTTGGTACAGGAAGAAGTGACTACGATTCGAAATAGAATGAGTGTAATCGACCTCTTGCCGGAGGAAGAACTTCTTGCTTTACAGAAAGAAAAAGAATTGCTGATTGCGAAACGTGCAGTGGGGATTCAATTACTGGCGGAACAGAATGCCCGGTTGAACATTGTCCGTTCGTTAAAGATGCAGGAGGAACTTTGGAAAAAGAAGCAACAGGAAGAACAAGGCGAAGAGGCAAAGTTGAGACTCCTGCAGGAAACACTGGCTTCACAGGAAGAAGGGTTGGTACGTTTCAAAGCACAATGGGAAGCTATACAACCGGATTTGAAGAAAGCACGTCAATTGGATGTGCAGATACAGTCTCAACAGGAAGGCTATAATCAGTTGCGGCAGATATTGGAAACAGCTTGCGGGCAGGTGGCGGAGCAGGAAAAGAAGATGCGGATGGCAACGAAACAGTTGCAGGGGGCTTATCGTTCATTAAACCGTTTGTTGACGAATACGGAAACGGAGTCGTTGCCGCTTGAACAAGTAGAGGATATTCTACAGCAGGAAGAAGATAAACTGAAAGCCGCCATAAAAGCCAATGAGGAACGACTGGTCCGGCTAAATGCTTTTGATTATCCGTTCATTAGACGAAGAACAGAAGAAACTACAAAAAGAACTGGTTCGTCAACAGAATGTCCGGCAGTTAACGGAGTCGCAGGAGAAAGTGAAAACAGAAATAGTAAGACTGGAGAAAGAAACGGTTGATTGTTCGATGCAGTTAACAGAACAGGAAGCGACACGAAAAACGATTCAGCGTCTTTATGAAAATGCCCGTATGGCAGTGGGAAAAGACGTGAAAGCATTGCGCCAGCAGTTACAGGAAGGGGAAGCTTGTCCGGTTTGCGGCAGTACGTCACATCCTTATCACCGGGAACAGGAAGTAGTGGATATTCTTTTCCGAAATATAGAGCAGGAGTATAATGCGGTGGTGATTGCCTGTCAGCAAACAAATAATCAGCATATAGCCCTGCAACGTGATCTGGCGCATCAAAAAACTGTTGCCGGACAGATCAAAGAACAGTTATCCATATGGCAGAAAGAAGAAATTCATGCAGGAAACGAAGAACAGATACAGAACCGTTTGCAGGAATTGGCAAAACGTATTCAGGAGTATAGTAGTCTCTATACGGAGTGGCAACGAAATGATGAGGCGATAAAGAAGATACGTGTCCATTGTGAGGCTTTGCGTGAAAATGTTTCCCAATGTCGTTTGACTATGCAGCAAGTTTCGTCTGCTAAAGAACAGTTGGCACTATTACAAAACGCTGCTTCTGCCGAACAGAAACGCTTTGAAGTAATAGAGAAAGCGTTGGATGCACTTCGTCAGGAACGGTCGCAATTATTAAAAGGAAAGAGTGCGGATGAAGCGGAAGCCGTTGTAGCCAAAAGGGAAAAAGAACTGACTCATGCTTTAGACGGGGCTCGGTTGGGAGTAGAAACTTTGCACAACCGTCTTTTAGGCTTACAAGGGGAAATGAAACAGATTGCCGCAACTGTCGGGGAATTGCAGGAGCAACAGAAAAAGATTGAATCTCCCGAACAACTTCCCGAAATAATAAAGCAACAGCAGAAAGACAATCTAAATACGGAACGTAGCCTTTCTGCTATCGAAGTCCGCCTGTTGCAACAGGCAAAAAATAAAGTAACAGCCGAACTGATAGCTAAAGAGCTGGCCGAAAAGCAATTGATTGCCGAACGTTGGGCTAAACTGAACAAGTTGATCGGTAGTGCCGACGGAGCAAAGTTCAAAGTTATAGCACAAAGCTATACATTGAATTTATTGTTACTTCATGCCAACAAGCATTTGTCTTATCTATCCAAACGCTATAAATTGCAGCAAGTACCCGGCACTTTGGCGCTTCAGGTGATTGATTGCGATATGTGTGATGAAATACGGACGGTATATTCTCTTTCAGGAGGAGAATCGTTTCTGATATCTTTGGCATTGGCACTGGGACTGTCCTCGCTGTCGAGCAACAACCTGAAAGTAGAATCTCTTTTTATTGATGAAGGATTCGGCTCTTTGGATGCGGATAGCTTGCGTACAGCGATGGAAGCATTGGAACAATTACAGATGCAAGGAAGGAAAATAGGAGTAATTTCTCATGTACAGGAAATGAGTGAACGGATTTCAGTTCAGGTGCAGGTACATAAGAAAGTCAATGGAAAAAGCGTGCTTACCGTCGTAGGGTAAGCACAGTGATTTCCGGCCAGGCGCCGAAACGGAAAGGTAATCCCACGTAGCCGATTCCTACATTGACGTAAAGCCCGCGAGTACCTTCCAAATACATCCCTCCCCATTCCGGATAAATATAAACGGAAGGGGAATAATTGCCCAGTTGCAACTGCATGGCGTGGGTATGTCCTGCCAACATTAAATCTATATCCGATTCCGGAAGTACTTCCCGTCTCCAATGTGTCGGGTTATGGCTTAAAAGTAGCTTGAACATTCCTTCGATTCCTGCTTTCGCTTTTGGAAGGTCGCCATGTTGCGAAAAGGGAGGTTCTCCTTGGTTTTCTACTCCGATAAGGGCGATGCTGTCATTGCCTTGAATCAGAAATGTATGTTCGTTGTTTAATAACTTCCAGCCCATAGCTGCCTGCCTTTGTTTAAGTTCGATCAGATTATTGTCCTGATCTTGTTTGCTTTTCCAATGAAAATAAGGTCCGTAATCATGGTTTCCAAGTATGGAATAAACTCCATCTCCGGCTTTCAGGCCGGCTAGTATTTCCTGGAAATCATTCAGCTCGACAGCCCGGTGATTTACCAGATCTCCGGTGAAAACAATCAGGTCGGGTTGCTGGGCATTCACTAAATCCACTAACTTCCGAATAGCAGGAGTGTTTCCTTGCCAACTGCCGATATGAAGGTCGGATAACTGTACAATACGATAACCGTCGAAAGCCTGCGGGAGTCGGGGAGAGGTGTAAGTGACTTCTTTTACTTCAAACCGGGTTCGTCCGACAAAAGAGCCGTAGAGAATCATAACAATACTAAGTACGGCCAGTGTCAGTCCGGTGCATATAAACGGTGTGCGCGGCCAGCGAAGCCATTTATGAAAAGGGATTCCGAGTACGGTAAATAAGACCAGCAATAGTTTGGGAGCTGTAAACAGGAAAAAGATGATAGAGAACCACCCGATGTCCTGTGTATGGCGTTCCGCAAAAGCATTGTTGGCAAAGTAAACCAAGTAAAGAAGCCCTGCGGTTAGCAAGAAACTGGGTACCCAGTAAAGAACGCGTAACCACCATTTTGCGGTGAGACGAACAATGAATCTCAAGTAAAGATAGAGGTCCGGAAGTACCAGAAAAGTAGGAGGAATATAAATAAGCGTTGCAACATATGTGTCTTTAGTTATAATGGATATTTACATTAATTCGTTCAGTTCGCTTAAATTCTTTTTGATTTCGTGGATACGATTCAAGAACTTCTTGCGGTAAATCCATAAGAGTATAAGACCAGTCCTCCGCCATAACAGGATGAAGAAAGCAATCATACCCATTCCGTATTGCCACACTTGCCAGTAGACGAAAGAAAGTATAGCAAGGACTAGGAGGAAAGCGGTAGCAATCAGCCGTTCTCTGATGGTCCAGTGATGAATACGGTTGACACGCGGCTGATTACTTCTACCAAAGGCATCTCGTCTATTTGTGTCCGTTGGAGGAAACGGGTGGTGACGATATCCCAGCAAAGAGCGGGAATCCATGCGAAAATGATAATGATGTAGATCGGGTTCAATCTGTTATGTAGTATACTTCCGCTAAAAAATAAGATCAGTATCGGCAGGGAAATCAGATAAGCTTGATGTTCAGGCGGGCAATGGCATGGATACCTTTGTCGGCGTGTCCTTATCAGCTTTTCAAGCTCTTCTTCTTTGATGAACTCTTTGTCTTTAAGTGCTCATCCAGGGCATTCCAAGATTTTTTCAGTTCTTCCAGTTCCATATATCTTATTCCTCCTTTTTCATTCTTTTAAGTTTGTCTTTGATGCGACTTAGTTTGGTCGCTACATTAGTCACCGTCAGCCGGTAATTTCTGCTATTTCCTCGTAGCTTTTATCTTCGAGATATAGCAGGATAATTGACTTGTCGAGTTGTCCCAGTTGGTTAATCATCTGATAAAGCTGCTTCAACATTTCGTTGATCGGGTCGTGTGCTTCTATGGCCCAGTCGGTATCTCTGGTGAGGCTGACTATTTCCGGCACATTCTTCTCTTTACGATAGAAGCTGATACAGGTGTTGAGGGCAATACGGTAAATCCAGGTGGAAACCTTACATTCTTTCCTGAATTTGGGATAGGCTTTCCAAAGGTTCAATACCACATCCTGATACAGATCATTGAGAGGAGCATTGGGATTGGTATACAGATAGCATACCTTGTAGATCACCCGTTCATATTCGCGGATCACCGACAAAAACTCTTGTTCAATAGGGGCGCTAACCTCTGCTGTTGGTTCTCTCATGGATTCTAGGATTACTTTTCTGGTTAGTTAGTCGTGAGAAAAGGAGAAAAATCACACGAAGATGCAAGCTATTGCAGATTGGCTGCCAGGAATTTTCGCATTTCCTCCGTACTTCTTCCCCGACGGCGGGCATAGTCTTCGAGCTGGTCTTCTCCAATCTTTCCGACAGAAAAATATTCGGATACAGGATGTGCAAACATCAGGCCGCACACCGATGCATGAGGATACATTGCCCCGTTTTCAGTCAGTGAAATGCCGATCTGTTTCATGTCCAGCAGTTCGTCCAGCAGGAAGTTGACGGACTGATCCGGCAAAGAAGGATAACCGACGGCAGGACGGATGCCTTGATATTTCTCGACTAATAAGTCCGCCATGCCTAAATTTTCGTCTTTCGCGTATCCCCACGCTTCTTTTCTCACATACTCGTGCATCTTTTCTGTGGCTGCTTCCGCAAGTCGGTCAGAGAGGGTTTGTACGAGCAGGTGTTTGTAAGGATCCTGTTCGTACAATCCTTCCATGTCCGCATCAATGGAAGAGGCGAAAGCTCCGATGGTATCCGGGATGCCGGAAGAGATCGGGCGGATAAAGTCACTTAGACAAAGAAAAGGACTACCGTCTCTTCTTCGGTGTTTGCTGACGCAGTAAGGGAAGGTGATGAACTGGTCTTCTGCTTTCTCAATTACCAGATTATCCCCGTCGGAGTTTGCCTTACACAAGCTTGAAGATGGTCTTTACTTCATAATCCCGGTCAAGCAGATCGAGCATCCGGTTGGCCTCTTTGAATAGCTGCATTGCTTCGGAAGCTTTATTACGTTCTTCTTCCGGGAAAGTTGTCAGCCACGAAGCACGGCAGGCATCACATCCGTGAATGTTGGCGATGGCTGCAAAACGTGGCTGGAACCCCCATGCGTGGAAAAAGTAAATCCAGTTGATGTAGGGAGTGACGGTATGTATTTTATAAGACAAAATGGTACTCATAGGCTTGTTGAAAGCGAGCTGCTGTTTATCTGAATCTTAATTCTTGTCCACGATAAGTTTCGTCTATTTTTCCGTTATCGTATAACAGGTGACCGTTCACAAATGTTTTCTCCACTTTCCAGTCGAATGTGTGTCCCTCTAATGGGCTCCATTTACATTTGCTTAGAATACAATCGGTTGTTACAGTCCATTCGCTTCCGGGACGGACTAATACCAGGTCAGCCTGATAGCCTTTGCGAATGAATCCTCTGTTTTGTATCTCATACATCTGCGCAGGAGCATGAGCCATCTTTTCTACTACTTTTTCGATAGTAAACACTCCTTTTTCTGTCAACTCCAACATGCTGACGAGTGAGAACTGAATCATCGGCATTCCGGACATTGCTTTTAAGGCACCGCCTTCTTTTTCGCTAAGTAAATGTGGGGCATGATCTGTGGCAATAGCATCAATCAGACCGCTGTTGACAGCTTCCGCAAAGCTTTCCGGTCTTCGGCTGTTTTAATGGCAGGGTTGCATTTGATGCGGGCACCCAGTGTCTGATAGTCCTCTTCCGTAAAGAGCAGATGAGAAACACAGGCTTCTGCCGTGATCTTTTTTTGTACCAAAGGTACATTAGAAAACAGGCTCAACTCTTTAGCTGTGGAAATATGCATGATGTGCAAGCGGGCATTTGCCTCACGTGCCAGTTGTACTGCCAGTTCGGAGGAACGGTAACAAGCTTCTTCCGAACGAAGGAGCGGATGAAGAGCCAAAGGCACATCGTCCCCGTATGCTTTTTTATATTTGTCTGTATTTTCTTTGATAATTCCCTGGTCCTCACAATGGGCGGCGATAAGTAGATCGGTTCCGCCGAATATATTGCGCAGGCTCGCCATGCGGTCTACCAGCATATTGCCTGTGCTTGATCCCATAAATAGTTTTACGCCACAAACACGGTGTTTGTCCAGTTGGGCAAACTGCGGGTAGTTATTGTTGGTTGCTCCGAAGTAACAGGAATAGTTGACTGCTGACTTTTCACCCAACAGAACAAATTTTTCCTCCAAAGCCTCCAACGTGGTAGTCTGCGGATTCGTATTCGGCATATCCATGATAGAGGTAACGCCTCCGGCGGCCGCAGCACGGCTTTCGGTAGTTATATCTGCTTTATGAGTCAGTCCCGGATCGCGGAAATGCACATGTTCGTCGATAGCACCCGGCAAAAGATAACACCCGGTTGCGTCTATTATCTCGTCGCAGGGGGCAGTTGCGTTTTCTTCACCAACCAATATTTCGGCTATCTTTTCATTCTCGATTACTACTGAACCCAGAACTTTTCTTCCTTCGTTGACAATAACGGCCTTTTGAATCAGTGTACGTTTCATTTCTTTTGGGGGAATTTGTGGAACCAACTATTTACTTTTAATTTAATCACTCCGAATACGGCCTCTCCGAAGATACTGCTGTTCATTTTCGAAGTACCCTAACTCGCGGTTGATGAAGATAACCGGTACTTCCACAATCTTGAAACCGCATTTGTAAGCAGGTGAATTTCATTTCGATCTGGAAGGCATAACCCTTAAAACGAATGTGTTCTAGATCAATCGTTTCGAGTACCTGTCGGCGGTAGCAAACAAATCCGGCAGTGGTGTCGTACAGGTATACCTGTGATGAACTGCACGTACTTGGAAGCGAAATAGGACATCAGTACTCTGCCCATAGGCCAATTGACTACATTCACTCCGCTGACGTAGCGGGAGCCGACAGCTACATCTCCTCCTGCTTCCGCACACGCCTGATACAGACGGGGTAAGTCATTCGGATTATGACTGAAGTCTGCATCCATTTCAAAAATATACTCGTACGAATGTTCCAGTGCCCACTTGAATCCGGTAATGTAGGCAGTGCCCAGCCCTAGTTTTCCTTTACGTTCTATCATAAAAAGCTGTTCGGGAAATTCTTGTTGCAGTCTTCTTACGATGTTTGCCGTTCCGTCCGGCGAGCCGTCTTCTATTACCAGAATATGGAATACTTGGGAAGTCCGAAAACGGCACGGATGATGTTCTCGATGTTCTCCCGTTCATTATAGGTGGGGATAATTACAATGCTATCCGATGTCTGCATATAGATACTATAAATTTTAGAAACAAAAGTAGTTCTTTTTCCTTTAGTTATAGCTGAACTAAGGAAAATTTAACGTGTTTCATGCCCCATGCGGAATAAGACGGCAGATACCTTATTATAATAACAGCTTCTGTCGAATCTTTGGGTGTATACTCCCAATCTTTTTTTTCTAACGTAATTTTGCGGGGAAATTTTTATAGGTATGACGATAACTGAGTTGCAACAACTATATGCTGCCCATCCTAACATGGCAGTGATGAAGCGCTTGTTGAAGGACACTTCCGTTCAGACTATTTTTTGTGGAGGATTGTATGCGTCTGCTGCTTCTCTTTTTTCTTCTATATTGGTGCAGGAGGGAGGTTGTCCTTTTGTCTTTATTCTAGGTGATCTTGAGGAAGCCGGGTATTTCTACCATGATCTTACGCAAATATTGGGTACGGATAGAGTCTTGTTCTTTCCCCTCTTCATTCCGTCGCTCCATAAGTATGGACAGAAAGATGCTGCCAATGAGATTCTTCGTACAGAAGTGCTTAGTCGCTTGCAAAAGGGTGAGAAGGGCTTGTGCATGGTCACCTATCCTGATGCATTGGCCGAAAAGGTCGTATCCCGGAAAGAATTGGGGAATAAGACCCTGAAGCTGCATTAGGCGAGAAAGTGGACACCAATTTTATCATGGAAGTATTGCGTAGCTATGGCTTTGAGTATGTGGATTATGTGTATGAACCGGGGCAGTATGCCGTACGTGGTAGCATCATCGATGTGTTTTCTTTTTCTTCCGAGTTTCCGTACCGTATTGACTTCTTCGGGGATGAAGTGGAAAGTATCCGCACGTTTGAGGTGGAGACACAGCTTTCCAAAGAAAAGAAAGATAGCATTGTAATTGTCCCCGATTTAAGCCGCAGTTTGGAGCAGGGTGGTGCGAGTGGCATGGTTTCGTTTCTGGATTTTCTGTCGGCGGATACCGTACTGGCAATGCGTGATTTACTTTGGTTGCGTGAGCGCATTCAAACAGTGCATGATGAAACACTTACTCCACAGGCAATTGCTGCCCGCGAAGCAGAAGAAAGTGGCTGTATAACCTTAGATGGCAAGCTGATTGACGGAAGCGAGTTTACACTCCGTGCATTGGATTTCCGTCGTATGGAATTTGGTAATAAACCGACAGGTACACCGGATGCTACGATTACTTTTGATACGTCTGCACAGCCTATCTTCCGCAAGAACTTTGATATGGTGGCTGAGAGTTTCAAAGAATATATGGAGAAGGGATATGCGTTGTACATCTGTAGCGACAGCATGAAACAAACTGACCGTATCCGTGCCATCTTTGAAGACAGGGGGGATCAGATTGCATTTACGGCCGTGGAACGTACGTTGCATGAAGGGTTTGCCGATAATGCCTTGCGGCTTTGTATCTTTACGGATCATCAATTATTCGACCGTTTTCATAAATATAATCTGAAGAGTGATAAAGCCCGTTCGGTAAGGTGGCACTATCCTTGAAAGAGCTGAACCAGTTTACTCCGGGAGATTATGTGGTGCATACGGATCATGGAGTAGGACGTTTTTCAGGGCTGGTGCGTATTCCTAACGGAGATACGACACAAGAAGTGATGAAACTGGTTTTTCAGAATGAGGATGTGGTGTTTGTCTCGATTCATTCTTTGCATAAGGTCTCTAAGTATAAAGGTAAGGATGGCGAAGCTCCCCGCCTGAATAAGTTAGGTACCGGTGCCTGGGAAAAACTGAAAGAGCGCACCAAAACTAAGATTAAGGATATTGCACGCGATCTTATCAGGTTATATTCTCAGCGTCGGGAGGAAAAAGGATTCCAGTTTAGTGTGGACAGTTTCCTGCAGCGGGAGTTGGAAGCATCGTTTATCTATGAAGATACGCCTGATCAGAGTAAGGCTACGGCGGATGTAAAAGCAGATATGGAAAGTAATCGCCCGATGGACCGTTTGGTTTGTGGAGACGTTGGTTTCGGTAAAACGGAAGTGGCAGTCCGTGCAGCTTTTAAGGCGGTGGCGGATAATAAGCAGGTGGCTGTTCTGGTACCTACGACAGTGCTGGCTTACCAGCATTTTCAGACGTTCAAGGATCGTTTGAAAGATTTGCCTTGCAAGGTGGAATATTTAAGCCGTGCTCGCACGGCAGCGCAGGCAAAAGCTGTTATAAAAGGTTTGGCTGCCGGAGATGTGAATATACTGATCGGTACACATCGTATTTTAGGTAAAGATATACAATTCAAGGACTTGGGATTACTGATTATTGATGAAGAGCAGAAATTCGGGGTATCTGTAAAAGAGAAACTGCGCCAGCTGAAAGTGAATGTAGATACCTTGACTATGACGGCTACACCTATTCCCCGCACATTGCAATTCTCATTGATAGGGGCACGTGACCTGAGTGTGATACAGACACCTCCGCCCAACCGTTATCCTATTCAGACTGAAGTGCATACCTTTAACGAGGAAGTGATTGCTGATGCCATCAACTTTGAAATGAGTCGTAACGGACAGGTGTTCCTTGTAAATAACCGTATTTCCAATTTGCCCGAATTGAAAGCAATGATTGAGCGGCACATTCCGGATTGCAGAATAGCTATCGGACATGGGCAGATGGAACCGACAGAACTGGAAAAGATAATTTTTGGCTTTGTCAATTATGACTATGATGTATTGATAGCTACTACCATTATAGAAAGTGGTATTGATATTCCAAATGCTAATACTATTATTATCAATCAGGCACAAAACTTTGGTTTGAGTGATCTTCACCAGATGCGCGGCCGCGTGGGAAGAAGCAATAAGAAAGCTTTCTGTTATTTGCTGGCACCTCCTCTTTCTTCTTTGACTCCTGAGGCGAGACGTCGTTTGCAGGCTATTGAGAACTTCAGCGATTTGGGTAGTGGAATTCATATTGCCATGCAGGACCTCGATATTCGTGGTGCAGGCAATATGTTGGGGGCAGAACAAAGTGGTTTCATTGCCGATCTTGGTTATGAAACTTATCAGAAGATATTAACGGAAGCTGTTCACGAGTTGAAGACTGATGAGTTTGCCGATCTCTATGCTGAGGAGTTGAAAGCCGAAGGTGGTGTCATTAGTGGCGAACAATTTGTTGATGAATGTCAAGTAGAAAGTGATCTGGAACTGTTGCTGCCCGCTACATACGTCACGGGCAGTAGTGAGCGTATGTTACTTTACCGCGAGTTGGATAGTCTGACATTGGATAAAGATGTAGAGTCTTTCCGTAACCGGCTTGTCGACCGTTTTGGTCCTGTTCCGTCAGAAACGGAAGAACTACTGCGTATTGTGCCGTTGCGTCGTCTTGCTGCCCGCCTTGGTGCGGAAAAGGTTTTTCTTAAAGGCGGACGTATGTCGCTATTCTTTATTTCCAATCCGGAAAGCCCCTATTATCAGAGTCAGGCATTCGGTAAAGTTATTGCATACATGATGAAGTATACCCGTCGCTGCGATTTGCGCGAACAGAATACTCGTCGTAGTATGCTGGTGAAGGATGTGAAGAATGTGGAAACGGCAGTTGGTGTTTTGCAGGAGATTGTGGCGATGCAGGTGGAAGAGGGATAGTTTTCTGATAGCTATCGTCCAAATTGTATCGCAAATCCCAGATTAAAGAATGTAACATTGTTTTTAAACCAACTGTGGTCTATTCCGTCATCATAATCGTATGGATTGGAAAGCCGTGCGTCGGGGTTTGCAAACCAGTCGGCTGTGAGTATATCTGCACGAAACACTCCTGATAATTTCTTGGTAATGTAGAACTCGTAACCCATGCCGAATGACAGTCCGCAATAGCCTCTCTGAAAAGATATTCCGTTCCGTTCACCTCGTTGGTAAGTACGTTCCTGATAGTTCATGTAGCCTATGCCGAATGAAAGAAATGCTCCTTGATTTCCCTCACTCCACAAGTAGCGGTAAGTAATATTGGGGTGTATATAATGGAGGTGCATTTTATCCGGTAGACGAGCTACCCGTAAGTAATCATACTGAAGCCCTAGGGCAAAGTTGGGCATGAAGTAGTAGCGCCCTTCTGTCATCAGGTTGTATCCCGCACGGTCGCCATTTTTACTGAAAAAGTCATTACGGTTTCCTTCTACACGCGGCAATGTTACTCCGCCACCCAGTGAGATACTGAAGTTTTGCGGTAGGTTATCTTGTGCTTGCAAGGTCGTGCTTGCATAACTCAAAAAGATAGTGAAGAGAATAAAGAGTCGTTTCATCATTGGTAGATTAATATTTATCGTTTTCCATATAGTTTGTCTATCAAATCAATCCGTCCGATACGGCGTAGTTCGTTGATGATGTTCTTTCGTTCTTCCGGTTTATACCAGAAAAAGAATTGGCGTTGCGCTAGCTTTTCACGTGGTGTTTTAGCACTGAATACAGGCTCCAATGTGTATGGATGGTAGCCGGTATACCAAGCTTCAGTGGCTACGGTCATAGGGGTAGGGGTAAAGTCTTGCACCTGTTCCAGATGAAAATCAAGGCGTTTGGTGATAACAGCCAGTTCTGCCATGTCCTCTTCCTTACAGCCGGGATGACTGGAAATGAAATAAGGAATCAGCTGTTGTCGCAATCCTTCTTCGCGGTTGATACGATCGAATATTTTCTTGAATTCCTGGAACTGGCCGAACGAGGGTTTGCGCATGATACTCAATACCCGGTCACTGGTATGTTCCGGAGCTACTTTAAGACGACCGCTGACGTGGCGGGCTATTAACTCGCGGGTATATTCAGCAGTGCTTTTATTAGTTGCCGGATCTTTGCTTTGATGCAAGAGCAAGTCGTAGCGTACACCACTACCGATGAAACTCTTTTTGATGCCGGGTAAAGTATCTACCGCATGATAAATATCCAGTAAAGGCCGATGGTCGGTATTCAGGTTCGGACAAACTTTGGGATGGATACATGAGGGGCGTTTGCATTTCTTGCAAATGTTCTCATCCCTCCCTTTTATCCGGTACATATTGGCAGATGGACCGCCAAGGTCACTCAGATACCCTTTAAAATCGGGGAGTTCCATTAGTGCCTTTACTTCTTTAAGAATGCTTTCTTTACTGCGGCTTACAATAAACTTTCCTTGATGTGCCGAGATCGTGCAAAATGCACAACCACCGAAACACCCACGATGGATATTTACCGAAAACTTAATCATATCGTATGCCGGAATTCGCTTGCCTTTGTATTTGGGATGAGGCAGACGGGTGTAGGGCAAATCGTACGAATGATCGAGTTCAGCTTCCGTCAGGGGTGGGTAAGGAGGATTGACAACAACAGTCATACCATCTACTTCCTGTGTAATACGGGAAGCAGTATATTTATTACTCTCTTCTTCAATGTGGCGGAAATTGGCAGCCTGCTTCTTCTTGTCTTTCAGACATTCAGCATGAGAAAAGAGACGGATATCTCCTTCTTCACTGATGAAATCCGTTGTCTTGCATAGGTAAGCAATTTGCGGAATGGTATTTAGTGATAGCCGCTTATCATTGAATCTTCTTATCAGTTCCACCACCGGTTTTTCTCCCATTCCGTAAATCAACAAGTCAGCACCACTTTCTACGAGAATGCTTTTCATAAGCTTATCCTGCCAATAATCGTAATGCGTCACGCGACGCATGCTTGCTTCGATACCTCCCAATACGACGGGAACGTCGGGATATAATTTCTTCAGAATTTGGGTGTAAACAATTGAAGGGTAATCCGGACGCATATCCGGACGTGCATCCGGTGTGTAGGCATCGTCACTACGTAAACGTTTGTTGGCAGTGTATTTGTTTACCATAGAGTCCATACATCCGGGACTGATGCCAAAGAACAGGCGGGGACGTCCTAACTTCTTAAAGTCGCGTAAGTCATCCCGCCAATTGGGTTGAGGTATAATCGCCACGCGCAAACCTTCTGCTTCGAGGATACGTCCGATAACAGCAGCCCCGAAAGAAGGGTGGTCTACATAGGCGTCACCACTGAACAGGATAACGTCCAGTTCGTCCCATCCGCGCAACTCCACTTCTTTTTTCGTTGTGGGCAACCAATCAGGCCGGGATCTTGCATTAGATCGAATCCAGCTTTATCAGAAGTGTTAACGACCGCCGGACCGCTGATTCTGTCAAAGCCATTGATGATGATTACTTTTCCCTGTTCACGTTTGGCTTTATAGGCAGAAAGGATTTCAGAAGGAAAACTTTCCCCACCCCGGTTTACAGCAGTTACTTTGAATGAATAAACCAGTCCCGGCTCTATCTTAACAGTGTATGAAGACTTGCTGACTAAAGTTCCGTTGTCAAAACCTCCGTAACCAATGCGTGTATATACAATGTATTCCCGTGGACGTGCAGTCGGTTCTTGCGGATCGTCTTCGCCTTTCCATGAAAGTTCTAATGTATTCTTTTTCTTTCCAAATTGAATGGCGAAATTGCTCACAGGCAGAGGCTGAACAATGTATTCTTTATCATGTTGGCTGGTAATAAACTGCAAAATTCCTTTGTAAATGGCGCGTCCCACTGTAAATTTAAAGTTCGGATCATGTCCTAACTGCATATCTGCGAAGTTCTGGTGGGAGAGTAGTTCAATAATCGTAGAAGGCGTAGCCGGAAGCCGTGTCTCGCTATAATTCCGGTTCCACATACTGCGCCGTGTCCAAGGGAGATTATAGCTTGAACGAATATCTTTTTGAATTTGTGTGAGCAGAATATCCGCCAAATCACGTGAAGCATACCGGTCCGTTCCCATATTCAGTTTGCCGTTATTGAAATCAGTAGTGTAAATGCCGAGCGAACCGATGATTTCGTCCGTTTTGCTGCATCCGGCATCACTGTGAAATGCCATCGTCATTTCCAAAGGTACGCCCAGACCCGACTGTTGTGGGTTATAGACGGAACTGCCCGATAAATAATTGATAACGTTAGAGCGTGTGTTGATATCGTCCGCATAATCATTCTCGCCTTTACGCCCGGCATATACATCGTAAGGCATTCCCGCCCACTGAGCAGAGTAGCGTGCTCCTTCCAAGTAACGCGGTAGCCCGCTGATTTTTCCTCCACGGGCAATGTTTCCCATTCCCCCTCCAAAACGTACTGCATCGGCGCATACAACCCCATGTTCGCTGCTCTCGTTACTAAGTACCACCATGCCGTAGTCGTTGCTCCCTTTATCGAATTCAAAAGTTCCGAGGTAAACCCATGTGCCTCCACCTATTTTCTGATTAACTTTAAATTCGGTTACTCCTCCGTTATGGAATACCAGATATTTGGCGTCGCTTACACTGTTGGGCAATGTTTGGTAGGAAACATAAACAGCATACTTGCCTGTTGCCGGCAGAGTAGGCACCCATTCGGCAAATACCTGGTCTTTATTCTTCTTTTTCTTTCTCTCTGTCGGAATAAAACGACAGGTTCCGTCAGTGAAAGGATTTTCTCCATCTTTATAGATTGTTTTCTTCTGAGCAAATCCTTTTACCGGAGCATTTGCCCAATTAATCTTTTTACCCCCCATTTCCAAATAAAGGGAAGCATTGGGGGTATCATTATCTACAATGATTTCATTCTTTTGTGTATCTCGTTCGCGAGGAGTATAGACAACGGCGCCTGCATTTTCCAACATCGGAATTACATAAGGAAGACAAAAGATTGAGTGAACAGATCTTCTGTGGTGCAGAACAAGCGGGGGCGTTGCCAGCCCCATTCGTTTTTATCGTTTTTGAAATAATTACCGTGGCTTTGCCAGATTGCAATGTGGCGGTCTTGTAGTCCGCGTGAGATTTCATTGGGACGTGAGATGTTTTTCACCCAGGGAACTCCTTTATAATCAATGTCCAAAGACATCCGTTCCTTATCTTTTTTCTTGTTTCGATAAAGGTTGGGCACTAAATTTTCAATCGGCTTGCCGTCTGCATAAATAGTGAGCTGGTAGTAATGAACCGGACCGGGAAGTAAATCTTTACTTGATTATAAATAGTCTCTACGGTTTCCGACCGAAAAGGTTGGTAGGCAAAGCTTTCAGAGGCATAAACAGCAATTGTTTTGCGGTCATAATCAATGTCGAAGCTATTCAGTTTTGGGGTGCTGATTTTGGCAGTTGCGGTATATTTATTGAAATAATCCGTTAGCCGCTCTTTTATATTACTTTCGATGTCTTGGGCAAAAAGAATATTAATCCCCATTGTCAGATATATGAAGAACACTATTATTTTTTTATCATTCAAAATGCTTTTAGGTTTTTCCCCCGCAAAAATAAACAAAAAAGAGTGAGAAGTATCGAAACTTCCCACTCTTCTTTCATTGTTTTATATTCTCTTAATTAAGAGCTTTTCTCTTTATAGCGGAATATATTCCACGAATGCTTCCATAGCTTCGTAAGATGCCAGATCCTGAGATTGTCGTACAATGTAGCTGTACCACGATTACGGTCTTCACTGCGTTGCCAGAACAAACGTTCGTCATTGCCCAGGAATGGTGCACTTTCCATCTGAGACTGGTGCTTCAGGATTGAATTACGTTTTGCACGCAGTTCTTCCGGACTGATGGGCACTGCCATTTCAATGTTCTCGATTTCCCACTCGGCCCATGCACCACGATACATCCAAATACGACAATCTTTCAACCATTTGGCACCTTCTTCTTTTTCCAGGTCGATGGCAGCAAATACGGCATCTGTGCAAACACGGTGTGTTCCATGTGGATCTGCGAGGTCACCGGCTACGAATATCTGATGAGGTTTCACTTCACGCAGCAGGTTACGTACGATTTCCACGTCTGCTTCACTAATTGGGTTCTTCTGAATCTTACCTGTTTCGTAGAATGGTAGATCGAGGAAGTGACAACGTTCTAGCGGTATATTATTATAAGTACAAGCTGTACGTGCTTCACCACGACGAATCAAGCCTTTGATAGTAAGTATATCACGACTGTCCATATCACCGTCTTTCTTCTCTTTCAGGAAGTTGCGTATTTCTGCATACTTTTCATTGATAACCTGGTCTTCGCTGTTGTTGAAGAGTTGA
>VOFB01002441.1_pt1 | contig 20921 bp, 37 predicted proteins | sample 5384141 | NCBI WGS metagenome assembly VOFB01 (sample SAMN12384721, study PRJNA508395) | human gut metagenome | isolation source: healthy gut A | host: Homo sapiens | reverse complement strand
CTGCTGTCACCCACTGTGAAATAATTGTTTTATCAACCACAACCGGTGTATCAAGTCCCATCTCATAAGTTACTCTCGCATTCAGGTATGCATTCATCGCATCGCACGCCTGCTGAACTTCCAATGACTCTTTGTATATGGCGGCTGTACATAACATCCTGCTTCATCAAGATTTAACTGCTCTTTGCAGTCCCTCTATCGCTTGGACTACCGCTTTCTTCAATGCATCTGCATCGATTGCCGTCCCTTCCGTAATGTCTCCCGGAACAAACTTTTCTCCGTTAAACACCGGCATAGAAGATATCGGCTGTACCTGTTCTGTTGTCATAGCTGTCAGACTTGCAATCTTCGCATCTAATGCTTTCTCATCATAATCTGCACTTGCCGTGATGGACAATCCTTTTCCCTCTCCCGACCATGCTGCCGGCCACAGAAAAACGGACTGCTCCTTTAATAGTTTATCTATCACTCCATTCTCTTTATATTCAACAGAGATCTCTTTTCCTGTAATCATATCAGAAAGTCCCGCATGTTCTGTAATCTTCAATTCATACTTCTTAACTTCTGATTTCAGATAATCTGCCACATCTTCTCCCTTAGCATATGAAAAATCTTTCCTGTTAACCTTTGTATTCGGAAGAAAATGACTCATAAAATACAAAGCGGTTCCTATGTACCCTAAAACCAAGATTCCTGCAACTATTCCAAGGCTAATCCATAACCATTTTTTCTTGTTGTCCCCCATCAAACACTTTCTCCTTTGTAATTCCTTCTTTCTAATCAATCAGATCATTCTGAAATCTCGACAAATGCTCATACGGCAAGATCAGTCTTCCTCGAAACAATCCACACCCGTCATTGATCAAACTGTTATTCATCGCTGCAAACATATTTACATCCAGCTTTGCCAGATCCAATCCCAACAGCTTCATTCCGCGCTCATAAGCCTCATCAAAATAAATGCATTCTCCTTTTGGAATTGCATCTCTTCTGGCGCGCTCTTTCACTTTTTTTTCTCATATCCAAGATGATTGGCCGATCCAATCTCTGCAATATCATCCATTTGCTTTGTACGGATCTGAACCTCAATATAACTTCTTGAACAGTTATCATAGAATGTAATGTGCAGTGACTGGTATTCATCCGGCTGGCTGTCTGAAATATAGTCTCTGTAATATGGTCTGACATTGTCATCCATGAGTGGGGAATGACTTTCCATCACACCATTTGCCGGCTCCGCTGTAAACCCTCTTTCCTCAAGAAAGCCCGGTAGTACATTTGCTATTTCATACAAACACTCCAGCTCTGCAATCTGACGTTCTTCTTCATTTTCATAATGGCATTTCGGCATGGAAATTACGATCCGGTATGCGATCAAGTCTCGAAAGCAGCTAAGACTGCGCTTTAACTCTGCCGTTGTCGGATACTTTCCATATTCTTCGTAATAATCTGAAATATACTTGACAATATAACCATTAAATTTCTCTTCCGCACGGATCAACGACTTGATTCTTCCCTTTACTGTAAATGCAAGATATGGATATTCTTTTGTCATATATTTATAAAATTCCCGTATCTGCTGTGACTGGGCCGTAAGGAATTCATTATGTTCCAGAAGTTCTCTGATCTGAATCAGGAAATTACAATGTATCAGATCAATTTCATTTTTTGTCTTTCGCGCATCTTCTCTTAAATCTGTAATGTAATTCTGCAACACTCTGAAAATAGTATCGCCCGAATACAGATAATCATTTAAAGTTATCATAACGTATCCCTCCACGAAAATGTATCTCTGTGTTTTCATTGCTTCTTATCAGCACGCCAAACATGATGGCCTTATTTCATCTATTATAACAATCCGATGCGACAATCGCCAGTCATGGAGCTACAAATGATACTTTTCTTGATTTTTTAGAGAAATTATATAAATTTTTTTCTAAAAATCTTGAAATTTTTATAAACAATCCTATAATATAAGTGGGTTGAAAAACGCTAACATTTATGTTTTCTGGAGGTGTTTGTATGATTAGTTTTATTATTTGTTTAGCGTTACTTATTGGCGGATATTTTGTTTATGGAAAAGTGGTTGAGAACACATTCGCACCTGACGACAGAGAAACTCCTGCTGTCAGAATCAATGACGGAGTAGATTATGTCGTTATGCCGCAATGGAAGTTATTCCTTGTGCAATTACTTAACATTGCCGGTCTTGGACCTATTTTGGTGCGATGCAGGGTGCTTTATGGGGACCGGTTGTATTCTTATGGATTACTTTCGGTACAATTTTGCCGGCGGTGTACATGATTATTTCTCCGGTATGCTTTCTGAACGAAATGACGGAGCATCGATTTCTGAGGTATGTGGAATCTATCTTGGAAATGTCATGAAAAATGTTATGCGTGTATTCAGTGTAGTACTTCTTGTCATGGTTGGTACTGTATTTGCAGTAGGTCCTGCCGGCTTGATCGTCACTTTGCTTGGGAACAAAGGTATCACCGGACTTCTTGCAAATCCTGAATTCTGGCTTTGGATTATTTTGTTATATTATTTTATTGCAACATTTATTTCGATTGATAAGATTATTGGACGGATTTATCCGCTGTTTGGTATTTGTCTGATCGTTATGGCGGTTGGTGTTATCATCGGTATCTTCACAAATCCGAATTATACAATTCCGGAAATCTGGAGCCACTTTACAAATATGCATCCGGATGGAAAACCGATCTGGAGTTTTATGTTTATTACAGTAGCCTGTGGTGCAATCTCCGGATTCCATTCCACACAGTCACCATTTATGGCACGTTGTATGAAGAGTGAGAAACAGGGTCACTTTGTATTTTACGGTGCAATGGTTGCTGAGGGTATCATCGCTCTGATCTGGGCAGCAGCAGGATGTTCACATTTACAAAGTAACAGGTGGCCTGAGTACAGGTCTGAATGAAGTTCTTGCTAATGGTCAGTCAGCAGCAATCTATGATGTATGTATCAAGACGATGGGCAGCGTTGGTGTAGCACTTGCCATGATCGGAGTTATTGTCTGCCCGATCACATCCGGTGATACCGCATTCAGAAGTGCACGTCTGGTACTGGCAGACTGGTTTAAGATCGATCAGGATAAGATCCAGAAACGTCTGTTACTCTGTGTACCGCTTCTTGCAGTTGGTGCTTTTATAGGACATCTGGATTATGCGGTCGTATGGAGATATTTCAGCTGGACGAACCAGACACTCGCCATGATCGTATTATGGACAGCAAGCATGTATCTGTTTCGTGAGAAAAAGAATTAGAAGCAGTTCCTGCAACATTTATGGAGTGCCCCATGACCTATTTCTTCTGTGCCTTAAGATTATAGAACTGTGAAAAGCAGACAGACATCCGGTTTTTCACAGTTCTTTTAAAATATGCAAATGAAATGAGATGATATTATGTTTAAACCACAACGACTTGGAACTGTAACAATCCCGGATGCTGAATTAACCACTGACAAAAAAAACTGCAAAAAATAGGCCCTTGCGGTGTTGGGGAAAAAGCAATTTATTTAAACAGTTTTTATTTTGACAGACGTTATTACATACCAATTTCTTCCGTAAAAGAATCTTTAAAAAGAATCGCCATGAGTAAGGGTGGATTTACAGGAAAAGGAGTATTCGGTACATTATCCTATCTTGTGGTCGTATATGAGGACGGAAAAAAAGAAAAGCAATGCAATTTCAAACATGAAGAAGATGTGGATCGTCTTTTGGCTTATATTGAAGAAAGATTTCCTCAGATTCCACTGCACAGCATAGAAGCCGAGCGAAAACTGGAAGAAAAAAAGAAAATGGCTGGAAGAAAAGCAGATCAAAAAGCGGCTTACCAAGCTTGAATGCGCAGAAAATTATCTTAAAAAAGCAATCCGATTACTACATGGATGCGAGCCTGTCGGCGAAGAAAAAGCGTACTTATGACAGAAGTAACCCGGCGTATAAATGGGTAGCTCTTGCTGTTGTAATATTGGGTATCGGAGCATTCCTTTATGGAATCTACTCCCTTCTGACTCATGCCGGATTCGGTATGTATTTCCTGTTATTTGGATTGGCAGCAATTTTCCTGTTCGCAGGAGCGAATGTATTGCCAACCTCCAAAAACAATAAAAATATATCGAAAATCAGCTGGAACGATCCATCCAGCAAATGGAAGCCTATATCCAGAAATATCCTGACTTTCCGGTTCCTGCACATTATGCACATCCAATCGTGTTAAAAAGAATGCAGGATATCATGAAGGATGGTCGTGCAAAGACGATTCCAGAAGCACTGATGATTTTAAAAGAGGATTTAAAAGCCCTGAATTCTAACGTAACGGTTGAAAAAAAGAAGAGTATGATGAAATCGTTGCGATCAAGCCAATGTTTCTGGTAATGGATTATAAATAGTCTCGTCTGATTTTTGCCCTCTCAAAAAAATTGCAGCTTTTTCACAATGCACTTGTGGGACGGCTGCAATTCTTTTTCACATTCTTTCATTTTACAAGAAAGTTATTCACATTTTACTCTTTAATTGTTCCCTCTTTTACATTCTCCTGGATGATCGATCTACAACTTCAAATATTTTTTCCGATCCAAGTCTCGTCTTCCTCTGACGACCATAAACCTGACCTGCACATACTCCATGCTCTTTCCAGTCATTTCCACCATTACTGTTATTAAGCATTAATGGCTGCAGGTTATCCATCGCATGTGCGAACTTGGATTCTGCCGTTTCGAACTCTTCAAATTCATCAAAAAGAGCGATCAACTCCTGTTTCTGATCTTTCCGGAAGAATGGAGTAAATCCTTTCCTTCGCTGCATCCTCTCTTGCCTTCTGCGTCTTCAATCCTTCTGTATCATATGCATAAGTATCGCCTGCGTCAATCTCTACAATGTCGTGGATCAGACACATCAGCATAACTTTGGCAATATCTACCGGCTCATTGGAATACTCTCTGAGTAAATAAGCCATCACCGCCATATGCCAGGCATGCTCTGCATCATTTTCCCTTCTTCCGTGTCCTGAAAGATGAGTCTGTCTTAAAATATTTTTTTCTTTATCTATCTCCAGCGCAAAAATCCAACTGTTGTTTTAATCTTTCTTCCATTCTTCTCTGTCTCCTTGTTGTAAACTTCATTATCTTAAGATGAAAATTATCAAGTCTTTATTCACACTCCGCACATTTTATGAGGGGTTTTTCACATTTTAACACATTTTCCACTTCCATAAAACGAAAAAAGCAAACTCCGAAGAATTTGCTTTTTTCGTTTTATTCTCAGATATTTTATTTCAGTTCATCCAGGATAGATGCTCCGATTGTTTCTTCCGGCATCTTTACATCAAAGTTATCTGCGATTGTTGCACCGATCACTGCAAATGTATCTGAATCCGGCAGTTTTCCGTATCCTTCCATGGATGGAGAATAAGCGAAAAAACGGAACCATTTCTCTTGTATGGTCTGTTCCTGTGTGCGTCGGGTCATTTCCGTGATCGCAGTAATGATCAGAAGATCATCCTCTCTCAATCCACCAAGAAATTCTCCTAATTTCACATCAAATCGTTCAAGTTCCTCTGCGTATCCTTTCACATTTCTGCGATGTCCCCACAGTGCATCGAAATCTACAAGATTTACAAAGCACAAGCCTTTGAAATCTCTTTTTGAAATTTCGATCGTCTGCTCCATTCCATGAACAGAACTTTTTGACTTATTGGACTCTGTCAGTCCCTCGCCGTCAAAAAATATCAAAAATCTTTCCAACGGAGATCACATCATAACCTGCATCCTTGAATGCATTAAGTGCTGTTCTTCCGTATGGTTTCAGCGCATAATCATGTCTGTTACTTGTACGCTTAAACTCACCTTTTTTCTTTCCAACATAAGGTCTTGCAATAACCCGTCCGACTTTCCACTCATCTTTCATCGTAATATCACGTGCGATCTCACAGCAGCGATACAGTTCATCCAGTCCGAAAGTCTCCTCGTTTCCGCAGATCTGCAATACAGAATCAGCAGATGTGTAACGATCATATGACCGGTAGCGATTTCTTCCTCAGCAAGTTCATCCAGGATCTCTGTGCCGCTGGAGCTCTTGTTTCCAATTACCTTATGTCCTGTTCTCTTTTCCAGTTCGTCAATCAATTTCTTCTGGAAATCCGTCTCTGTAAATGTCTGAAACGGCTTCGTAATATGAAGTCCCATCATCTCCCAGTGTCCGGTCATCGTGTCCTTGCCGGTACTGGCTTCATTCAGGAAAAATGAATAGTATCCCATCGGTCTTTCTACCGGTGCCACCTGTTTCAGTGGGTGCAAATTGGCGATTCCAAGCTTCTGAAGATTCGGAATATGAAATTCATCCACAGACTCAGAAATATGTCCCATTGTGTCTGTTCCTGCATCCCCATACTCTGCAGCATCCGGCATTGCTCCTGCTCCGAATGAATCGATCACAATTGTAAAAATTCGATTATATTTTTCATAAAAATCACACCCCATTACATGTTTACAACGACCTTTGTAACAAGTTCCTTAAATGATTTTGCTACACGCTCTGCTGTCTCCTGTACTTCTTTATGATTCAGTTCCACTTTTGAGATTCCTGCTGCCATATTTGTGATACAGGAAATTCCGCAGATTTCCATACCCATATGACGTGCTGCCATAGCCTCACATGCTGTGCTCATTCCGACTGCATCTCCGCCCCAGCTCTGTGCGAGTCTTATCTCTGCCGGTGTCTCATAGTTCGGTCCTGTAAACTGAACGTAAACACCTTCCTGAATCTCAACGCCACACTCCGCTGCACACTTGCGGATCACATCCTGAAGACGCTTGCTATACACTTCGCTCATATCCGGGAATCTCGTTCCAAGCTCCTCGATATTCGGTCCAATCAGATGGGCTTGGAACTCCTGTTGTAATATGATCTGTGATCATCATGAAATCTCCCGGTTTATAGGAAGGATTAGCTCCTCCCGCAGCATTAGTGAGAAGGATTTTTTTCGCACCGAGCATTCCCATAAGACGCGTTGGAAGAACAACATCTGACATTGCGTATCCTTCATAATAATGAACACGTCCCTGCATGATTACAACCGGTGTTTTCTCCACATACCCAAACACAAAACGTCCTTTATGTCCCTTTACTGTAGAAACCGGAAATCCTTCAATCTCTGTATAATCGATGGTCTGCTCAATCTTGATTCCATCTGCAAAATCTCCAAGTCCGGAGCCGAGAATCAGTGCAACTTCTGGTTTGAAATCAATTTTCTTTCTTACGCTTTCCAGGCATGTCATTAATTTTTTATACATAATTTTCACTCTCCTTTTTCTTTGTTTTCTGAACTTGAAAACCGGTAACATTTCGTGTAAATACTTATGCGCCATAAACTTCCCTCATTCTCCGATACAATTTATCTTTTACATAATCTTCCGCAAAAAGCCACATCTGCTGCATTCTTCATCAAAAGATAGATTTCATCATCTTGGATTCCGTATGTGTTTTGAATAAATTCCAGTTCCTTTGTCATTGTTGTATCACTGACCGTACGATTGTCCGTATTGACCGTTACTTTTAAACCGCCATTCAAGAACTCTCTGATCGGGTATTCCTCCGGTCCTGCTACTGCTTTTGTCTGCAGATTACTGATTGGGCACATCTCGATCCCGATTCCTTTTTCGGCAAGTTCTTTGATCAAATCACTATGTCCTCTCATTGCAATTCCATGACCGATTCTTCCTGCACCGGCTCCACAGAATCTATAATATTCTGAGCACTTCCACATTCTCCTGCATGGATTGTAAATGGCATTCCTATCTTATGGGTATTTTGAAAGAGATTTTTAAACTCTGACATAGGATAGGAGGCTTCCGCACCTGCAAGATCTGCTGCACACACTCCTGAGCCGAGATATTCTCTTGCTGTGCGGATCATGCGCCAGTTCATCTCTTCACTATGATGACGCATCGCACACACGATCAGACCAAACTCGATTCCGAAATCTTTTTTTCTCTCTCTAGACCTTTTAAAACTGCTTCGATCACTTTATTGCAATTCATGTCTTCTGTCTCTGAAAGAAGCGGTGCAAAGCGAATCTCAGAATAAATGACATTCTCCTGTTTCATGCTTCTGAGCACATCATATCCGGCTTCCTCAAGACCTTCTTCGTCTCTTAAACATTGTCCCGGCAGATCAAACTTTTCCAGATATTCTGCAAGACTTGTACAGTCATCTGACACGCTCAGTTCTGCTTTTCCTACCGGTCTCCCAAGTCTCTTTTCCACAAATTCCCGACTCAGTGATCCGTCAGATGACAGTGCAATTCCACCTTTGACAATTTTATAATATCTTCCCTTGTCATTGTTAAATCCTCCTTCCTTTGTCAGCTTTTAATTCATATATATTATACCAAATTTAATGGCCCAAACCCAAGAGGCATCAGCTCTTCCAAAGTATAAATTTCATATCGTTCTTTATCCACGGCAAGAATGATCTGAAATGTCTTCGGATCACAGAATTCCATCATGACCTGACGGCATACACCACATGGCGCAGTGTATTCCGTCAATTTTCCATTTTGCCACCGACAATGCAAATTGCCTGAAAATCACGAACACCTTCGCTTACCGCCTTAAAAAATGCAGTTCTCCCGCACAGTTTGTTGGTGTATAAGATGCATTTTCTATATTACATCCTGTATAGATCTTTCCGCTCTTTGTTAAAAGCGCTGCCCCAACTTTAAAATTCGAATAAGGTGTATAGGAAAACTTAAGTTGCTCAATCGCTGTATCGATCAATTTCTCAACCATAACCTGTTCCATCACAGCCTCCTCTTTTCTTTCATATGCTACTACCTGTTTTCTTATTTGTTTTCCTGGTCTGCTTTGATCAATTTGCGAATTGCTTCAACGGCTACCTGGATTGCCTTATCTGTATCATGTACTACCGGATTCTCAAGACCCAGCTTCTCTCTCTCCTGATTTGCAACAACAAGAAAACAAGAACCTGCTCTTGCTCTTAATTTAGATGCACAGATAAACATTGCTGCGGATTCCATCTCAGAGGCAAGACAACCCATCATTTTCCATGCGTTCCATTTGTTGATCAGCTCATATCCTACCGGCATTTTTTCCGGTTCATGCTGTCCGTAAAACGCGTCCTTACACTGTACAACACCTGTATAATGTGTGAAGTTTTTCTTTCGCTGCTGCAACCAATGCATTTGTAACATCAAGATCTGCCACTGCCGGATACTCGATCGGTGCATATTCTTTGGATGTTCCTTCCATGCGGATCGCACCTGTTGCGATTACAACGTCACCACTTTTAATCTCTGTCTGCATTCCACCACATGTTCCGATTCTGACAAAAGTATCCGCTCCGCAGCGATACAGCTCTTCCATTGCGATAGAAGCGGACGGTCCGCCGATTCCAGTGGAAGTCACACTTACCTTCACTCCGTCCAGTGTTCCGGTATAAGTTACATATTCTCTGTTATCTGCTACCAAAACCGGATCATCAAAATACTGTGCGATCTTTTTGCATCTTTTCTGATCTCCCGGTAAAATAACGTACCGTCCCACTTCTCCTTTCGCCACCTGGATATGATACTGTCTGTTTGGGTCTTCTGAATAATTTTTCATAATTTTTTCACCTCTCTACTACTTCATATCTTATGCCATTGAGGGCACAACTACCTTGAACAGTGCCTGTAAAAGTGCTTGACTTCTTTTAATAATACTTTACTCTAATATCTTATAAAACTCAAGCTACCTATTCATTGCATGAAATAAAACTCGACAAACTTTCAATAATCTTGTTCGAAAGTCCCTTTTATTAAAAAAGGGGTAGTCTCAAAACAAGAAACTCGTTATAATAGGGGGCAGAAAATGGATGGAGGAATTCAAAATGAATAATGTAATTGAGATGAAACACCCACTGATTCAGCATAAGATTTCCAAATTAAGAGATAAGAATACAGGAACTGCTGAATTCCGTGCGCTGGTAGAAGAAATTGCTATGTTAATGGGATACGAGGCTTTAAGGGATCTCCCATTGGAAGATGTTGAAATCGAAACACCGATTGAAAAATGTATGACCCCACAGATTGCAGGCAAGAACTTTGCTATTGTACCAATCTTACGTGCCGGTCTTGGAATGGTAAGCGGTCGTCAGGCTTTAGTCCCGACTGCAAAGATTGGTCATATTGGTCTGTATCGTGATGAGGGAGACACATGAGCCACACGAATACTACTGCAAACTGCCAAGCCCAATCTCTGAACGTCTGATCGTTGTTACAGATCCTATGCTTGCTACAGGTGGTTCTGCTGTTGCTGCTGTTGATTTTATCAAACAACATGGCGGAAAGAAGATCAAATTCATGGCTATCATTGCTGCTCCGGAGGGCGTAGAACGTCTGATGGAAGCACATCCGGATATTCAGCTGTACGTAGGACATATTGACAGAGAACTGAACAAAGATGCTTACATCTGTCCGGGACTTGGAGATGCCGGGGATCGCATTTTCGGAACAAAATAAATAGATTTTGCAAAACAAAAAGATATCAAGGCACACTTACATTTTTCGTGTGCTCCGATATCTTTTTATCTGTCCCTGGCCGAACAGATCATTTGGCTTATATTTTATGGTATATTTTTACATGGCAGTAAAATTGGTTTAATTTCTGATTTCATAAATCTGAGTCGCTTTTCAGGCATGAGCGGCTCAGATTTTTCGAGTAAACTTTAATGTCCTGGCACGACTTATTTAATGAAGCTTACGTGCTTGCAGATCTCTTCGATCGCTTTTTCTTTTCTCTCGTTGAAGACTACCTTGTTCTCCTCGAACAGGTTGCGTCCTTCGGCATCGATGGAAACGATCAGCGGACCAAACTCTTTGACACGGCAGTGCCACAGTGTCTCAGGCATTCCGAGGTCTCTCCACTGAGCATCAACGATTTCCTCAACTTCTGTTGCTGCAACAACAGCATTTCCTGCCGGGAAGACACAGTGAATGGCACCGAATTCTTTACATGCACGCTCTGTGTTTTCTTTCATACCACCTTTACCGATGATAACACGAACTCCGGACTCTTTTACAAATTCCTTTTCGAATTTTTCCATACGCATACTGGTTGTCGGTCCTACAGATACCATCTCAAACTTATCATTCTCCAGCGGGCGGATGATCGGGCCTGCATGGAAGATTGCTGCAGCTTTTACATTAACTGGAAGTTCGCGGCCTTCTTCAACAAGTCGTCTGTGTGCAACATCACGGCAGGTTGTCATGCTTCCGTTCAGATAACTCCCATAACGGAGAATTTACCGCCCATACCCTGAGGTCCAAGTCCGATAGCATTGATTCCGTCTTCAAGTAACTTCTCCATCTTAGCTGCATTTTCATTCTCATTATGTGAACCGATTGGTCTCATAAGTGCCTTCTTAGAAAGAAGTGCTGCTGTCTCAACAGATGTTGCAACGCCTACGCCTACGAGAAGTGGAGGACATGCATTAAGTCCATAGCTTGTCATCTGGTCAAGTACGAAATCTGTTATTCCTTCATAACCTGCACCTGGCATAAGAACCATTGCCTTACCTGGAAGTGTACAGCCGCCGCCTGCCATGTATGAATATATCTCGCAGTGGTCGTCATTAGGAACGATATCCCAGAATACTGTCGGAGTTCCTTTTCCTTACCAACATTTCTACTTAGTGTTGTACTCGTCAAATGTTTCAACAGAGTTATGTCGAAGTGGTGTTGCAAATGTTGCTTGTACAACAGCTTCCTTTAACAAGCCCTCAAGTTCATTGATAAGTGGGAAGTTGGTTCCACATTTAACCCAGAACTGTAATACTCCTGTATCCTGACAGCTAGGTCTGTTCAGCTCTTTTGCAAGAACCTGGTTCTTCTGCATTGTCTGATAAATAACCTTTGAAAGCGGGCTGTCTTCTTTTTCTGCAAGCTCGTCAATCTTTGCTTTGATATCGTCCGGCAACACTTTTTACCAATATAGGAAAACAAAGTTTGCCATATAAGTGTCTGTCATCAGCTCTACCTGTCTTTTTTGTTCCATTTTAATCCTCCTTTTTTACTGCTGCAATTTCCAGTAACTTTGATGATTAGGTTAGTTCATTGTTTTATAGTTTGTAACTTTTATATCTCCTCCAACAACATGCTTCTTACGGAAGAATGGAAATGCGATTGGAAGGAAATCATACTTACAACTGTTGCAAATGATCAATGTAAGGAATCCTGATTTTACATAATCCTTGAACTTATATCCGCCAACGCCAACTACCATTGTGTTAGCCGGCATTCCGATTGGTGTTGCGTATGCACAGGAACCACCGATTACACATGCCATCAGTACCGCTCTTGGATCTGCACCCATTCCCTGGGCAATTGAGAGACAGATTGAACCATAAGCGCTGTTGTTGCTGTATTGGACATAAAGCAATGTAAATACCAGAATGATCAGTGATAACCACTGTTTCCATTTCGGCACGTTGCTGAAATCCTTTGTTGTATCAAATGCTCCTTCATCTTTAACATCATGATTTGGAAGAAGTTTGTACCCAATGGTCGCATAGAATAAAATTCCTGCGATCAGAATCGGCAGACCGACAATCGCATACTCGAAAAATCCAAATTTTAGTCCGATTTCACTGAGTGCACTCTGTGCGATCAGATTTCCAGGTGCTCCGATCAGTGAAAGATTTCCTCCCATTGCTGCCGCAAATACTAGCGGCATCAGAAGTCTGGATCTTTTGTATCCTGATTTTGCTGCAATTCCGATAACTACCGGAATCAGAACTGCTGCAGTTCCTGTGTTTGACAGGATTCCACTCATCAATCCTACGATCACCATGATCGCAATGATCAGCATTTTTTCTGTCTTGGCGAACTTCGTAACAATTCCTCCGATTTTATTCGCCATTCCTGTTTCAAACAGCGCACCTCCTACGATGAACATCGCTACAAATAGGATTACGTTACTGTCAATGAATCCTGCAAAGGCTGTTTTCACGTCTAAAACCCCAGTCACTACAAGACCGATACAGACAATCATTGATGTTACTCCAAGCGGTATCTTTTCTAATACAAACATGATTACCGCAAACAGGAGAAACAAGAGAGTAATTGTTGAAGAACTCATTTGTTTTCCTCCATTCCTTTGTTTCTGTTTTTCTTTTACTTTTAACTTTTTCAAATCTTTTTCAGCTATTATTTTTAGCTTCGCTTTAAGTAATTTCCGGCCGTTTCGATTACCTCTCTGCTATGGTTGTATTATAGAAAATACAATCGAAAATGTACATTCTGAAAAAATATGGTACTATAAAAAAAACTATGGAAACCTTTAGTACACAATAATTTATATATAGGAGGCTTTTACAAATGAAACTGACACAACTCGAATATTTCTGTGTTGCTGCAAGATACCACAATATCACACGCGCATCCAAAGAGCTTTTGTTACCCAGCCTTCGGTATCTAACGCGATCAAAGCTTTGGAAGAAGAATTCGGCGTGAATCTTTTCTATAGAAACAATAATAAACTGACTCTGACGCCGGAAGGTGAAAAGTTCTATCAAAGTGCGGAGGAGCTTTTAGCCCATGCAGACGCCGTCGATCTGAACTTCATGAACTCCGGAAGCAGATCACTCCTGTCCGTATTGGAATCCCTCCCATGCTTGGAACCATTTATCTGCCGGATATGTATCTTTCTTTGAAGGAAGAATTCCCTGACGTGGATTTCCGCCTATATGAATATGGATCGATCAAAGCCTGTGAACTTGTTCTGGAAGAGAAACTTGACCTCGCGATTGTCAATGCAGAACAGTCTGCGATTGATAAATGCAACCTTCATATTATTGATAATGAAGATCTGCTCTTCTGCGTATCAAAGGAGCATCCACTTGCAGAACAATCCACGCTTCTTTTAAATATGTTGACTGACGAGCCATTAGTTCTTTTTAACACCGATTCTGTTCAGGTTATGACACTGACCCGTCAGTTCAAGGCCGCAGGAGTAAACCCACACATTGTTCTGAACACCAGTCAGATCACAACACTGATCAACATGGTAAAGGCCGATAAGATTGGCTGCTTTTTATATAAATCTATGGTAGATATGTACCCTGATCTTGTCGGAATACCTGTCTTTCCGGCAATCGAGCAGCGCATTGGTGTTATCTGGAGAAAAGGAAAGTATCAGAACGCTGTGACCGAAAAAAGTTATTAGATATTTGAAGAATTATTAATCGTTATGCCAATCAATTTATTTAACAACTCATTATTTTTAAAAGGCGGATACATTGTACTGTACCCGCCCCTTATAGATTTTAATTCTCTTTTTCTGCCATTTTCTTTAAGTCCTCTTTGCATTTCCCACTGAGAAACCGCATCCAGCGAATAATACCTGACTCATTTCTATCTTCTATTCATATAAGAAATCGATGACAACGTCTGCAGGTGCGCCGGACAGATATCTCTGCATGCCAGTGATTTCGAACATTGCTTCGCAAAATGTTCTTCATACTGTTTCTCCAATGCCCGCTTTCGATTCAGACTGGAAGAATGCAGAAGATACGCATTATTTGCAAACTCTGCACCATAGAAATCATCTTTTGCCCCAAGATAATTCGGACATACTTCCAGACAAAGTCCACATTTCAGACACTTTGCTGCCGAATACTGATGATCATGCTCTTTCGGATCTGGATGTTTCCGAATTCCAAGGTACATCAGTGCTTCCTTCTGGCGTTCCCATATTACAGATCTGTCAACAATCAGATCTTCCACAACCGGAAATTTTGTAAGCGGTTCCAGCCTTAAAATCTCTGTATCATCTGTATTAATGAACACTCCACATGCCAACGCAGGATGCCCATTGATCACCATTGCACAACCTCCGCACATTTTCTGCATACAACCACATTCCCAACGGATTTTCTACATTGTTTTCCTTTGATATCTTCCAGCTGGTCACGTTCATTTAACTTCTCGAGAATCGCGGCTACTGTAATTCTTCCCTCTCCTCTGAAATGAAAAAACTTGCCAATACGGCGCTGATCTTCCGGTCATCCTGTCTTTTGATTCTTACTTTCATCTCACAGCGCTCCCCTTTTCTCCTGACTCCTGTTCAAAATAAATCCTGATTTTTCGTCTTTAAACTCTGCAACGGAACATTTCATGAATTCTGATTTTTCACCTGGAAAATCTTTTCGGAAATGAGCTCCTCTTGATTCACGTCTTTCCACAGCACTCATAAGTGTCGCTTTTCCAAGAACAGCCATCGGATATAATCTGTAATTTTCATAAACAGATACCATTGGATCAATCGGAAATGTCCTCAGCTCATTCAAGCTGGAATCAATGCGTAAATACTATCCTGAAGAACTTCTCCATCACGGATCAAATCCATGCCATAACTCATGATCTTCATTAATTTACGCAGTGTTGCTGTCGCTGAATACTTGCCCCGATACTCTGACATCTGTTCCATACGCTCAATTTTCTCCTGCTCATGCTCAATATAAGGAACAAACAATTCTTCACACATCGGCTGACCCTGTCCCTCATGCACCGCATGCGCTGCTGTTCTTCCCGAATGAACTGCTGTCATCAATGAATTTCCACCAAGGCAATTTGCACCATGATATTTTGACGCAGCTTCTCCCACAGCATACAATCCTGCAATATTCGTCTGATGCATTCCGTCCACTTTAATACCACCCATAAAGAAATGGATTGCCGGCGTTACAGGGATCGATTCTTTTGCATTCTCCAGATAAACCTGTCCGGGACACATTGCAATTTCTCTTGCGACAAGATCTCTTGACATCAGATTGCCTTCCGTACCATACTTTTCTTCCATGAAATAAACACTGTGACTTCTATTCTTATAATAAAGTCTCCAACCTTCACTTCTGACAGATTCCGAGATTATAACCCTCTTATTTCCTCGCTGAACCGTGGTCGGATAATACTGGATAAATTCGAGATTTCTCAGCTGCACTCCCTGTAAAAAAGCTTTCCTGTCACATAACCATCATTTAATTCAGATCCAGTGGTTTTTCCATATAGCTTGTTCATTCCACCGGTAGCACAGATTACTGCATCCGCATAAACCGGAATCAACATTTTAGATTCTGGATTATAAAATAACGCTCCATAACACTTTTCATCCCGAATAAGAGCGGAATAAAAAATACAATCCGATTTTCTTTTCTATTTTACCTTTAATCTCATACTCCAGGCATTTCTGTGTCATTGCCGTAACAATCTGTTTTCCAATGGAATTACCTGAATAAACAGTCCTTTTTCTACTCTGTCCTCCGGAAGCTTTCACTTTCCATGTATCATCTTCATTTCGATCAAAAAAGAACTCCCATCTCATCCAGCCATTTCAGATGTTCCGGTGCTTTCTCACAGAGATTTCTCACATCCTCTTCTTTTCAAGAAAACACCCACTCTCCAGCGTATCATTCGCATGCCACACTACAGAATCCTCCTCTGCGGTATCAACTACTGCATTGATTCCTTCTGCTGCCATAACTGACTGTGTACGTTCTGACTGAACCGGTGATACAAGAATTACCTCATCATCAAGTTCTGCTGCTTCTATTGCAGCAGACATCCCGGCAATTCCATTTCCTATAATCAATACCTTCATTTGTCATCTTCTCTTTCCTAAAAATCTCACCTGTTCCTACAATCTTATCCGCGCAGCCACCGTAAGAACCATTAATAATCCACAGATGATCCATGTTACATAATCCACAAGCTTCTCCATCCTATCGTTCTTCAACAAACCAAGCGTCAGCATAGAACGGCTGAACGATACACTCAGATGCAGAAATGCCGCACCTGTAAAGAGAATCTCCGTCACTAATACAAGAAACTTTGCTCCACCAGAAAATGATGCTCCACTTATTATAAGATGAAGTACTCTCATGTGTGGATACAATAAAATCAGTATAACAATTCCACTGATTCTCTGCGTAATTAATCTCCAATTCTCTTTCCTGTATCTGTGAAAATTAAGTACTCCACGTCTTGGGTAATAACTTACAATACAAACAACTACATGAATCAAAACTGTCGCCACAATCCCTCCTGCAAGTATCTGACAATCAGAATAATCCTGTCCACCTGTCAACACAGGAATGGACATGGTAAGCATATGTCCAAGTAAGAATAACGTAAGCATCCAGGGACATACTGCGTTCCATTTCTTTATCATTAATCAGCACCCCTTCTGTATCTTATTCTCTCTACTTTTAATCTTCCACATAAACAGCGCGGGTACGCTCTCCATCTTCGATCAATTCTACCTTTGGAAAACTTTGTATATACTGCTTAAATTGTGAGTATCCATAATCCCGTACTTTAAAATCACCAAACTGAATACGAATTCGATTCCCCAGTGTTCCAAGAGAGATCCCCCATCCCTGTCATCTGGATCTGTCGGATAATATAATCTTCAAGCATATCTTTCTTACTCTTATCTTCATACAGAGTAACTGAAACTTTCGTTCCTTCCTGGATCAGCTTTAATTTCGGTAAAGTTTCAAGGAACTTGGATAACAAACTGTAACCATAACGTCGAACATCAAAGTCCGGATATACTTTGACCAGCCGGCTTCCAACTTCTCCCAGTCCGGTCTCCCTGTCATTATTCTGATTTTCCGTAATAATCTTAACCACGATTTCTTCTATTTTTTCCGTTGATACCTTTTCAATCTTTTCTTTTTGAACCTCTTCCCTTCGACGATGATAATGAAGCACCGGAAATTTTCTTCTGTCCCCTTCCAAACACATGCGGATGATAAAACTTTCCTTCACTCTCTTCCTTCTCTATCGTGTTGTCTTCCAGAAGCACCTCTAATACGGTGAAGATATCACAGGCTTTACGGAACGGAAGCGGTGTCTTGTCCTCGCCCATTCCGATTACCATCTTTCCACTTTCACGAAGCCGGCTTGCAAGCTTTGTAAAATCACTGTCACTCGATACCAGACAGAACCCTCCAATTCACTTGTATAGAGCATGTCCATTGCATCAATGATCATGGCAGAATCTGTAGAATTCTTTCCTGTGTATAACTGAACTGCTGAATCGGCGTAATAGAATTTTGAAGAAGTTCTTCCTTCCAACTCGCACTGTTTGACTTTGTCCAGTCTCCGTAAATTCGTTTGTAAGTCACGTTTCCATATTTAGATAATTCATCCAGGATTGGCTTAATATATTTTGCTGATACATTATCCGCATCGATTAAGAGTGCGAAACGGTCTTCCATGTCTGATACTCCTCTCCTGCAAGATTCTTCCATGTAAATACACCGTTTTCATAAATCATATAACTGTGCTCCGGATCCTTCCTTCGGAATCGAGACAGAACCTGGATTTAAGTACTGATATTTTCCACCGTTCATATCAAGGATTTCCTCACATGCCGGAATATGCGTATGTCCGTTCAAAAGAATATCTCCGTCTTTCAGCATCGGAAGCTTATGTGGATTATACACATGTCCGTGTGTTGCAAATATTGTAACATCACTGTTCTTTCTTCCCTCCTGACAGATTCAGATAACAATAATCTGCCAGAATTGGGAACTCCAATACCATCTGATCCACTTCTGTATCACAGTTTCCTCTCACACAAAGAAGTTCTTTCTTCATTTGATTAAGCATTGCGATCACTGCCTTCGGTGCATATCCTTCCGGCAGATCATTTCTTGGTCCGTGATAAAGAATATCTCCTAACAATAATAATTTGTCTGCGCCTTCTCTTTTATAAGCCTCAATCATCTGTTCACAATAAAATGCTGAGCCATGGATGTCAGATGCAATCATTAATTTCATTTTTCACGTCCTCCTGTCTTTCTAAATAGTTTCTCTATAATAAATGAAAAAAGCAGTGACTCTTTTCTTGAGACACCATGCTCTATTATTTTGTGCCTGTGGATATTATAACACAGAATGAATCACAGAGAAAATATTTTCCTACAATTTCAAAAGGCGCCGGACCCACACTCAGCACAGCTTTATGGAATTCTTTCTGGGATTGATTTCCAGATTTTATCCATTCCTTTTTCAACTCCAGAAATTTTATATATCCCGATATAATATTTCAAATAATTTCCCGGCGATCCCAGAATCAGATTATAGATTTCATCAACCGTTTCAGCATCTTTAATTCCATATCTTGCATAAAAATTCTACTGTATCCATTCTGCTCCATCCTTCGTAATGGATTCCCATATCTGCCAATGCATAAAGTGCAAGAATCACTGAACTGTTCTTCTGAAGAATTGCTGCCTGAGTCTTAGATAACGGCATCAGATAATAGCTGCACATCTCCGCATAAGTTGCCCAGCCTTCTACATACCCGCCAAAATTTAAAATACTCCTGATGGGATCAGGATTCGTGCTTTCAAAAATATTGTCTGATACAGATGTCCCGGATACCCCTCATGTGCCAACGTTGTAAACAGTGCCAAATCATCTCTCATCTGTATTTGGTTTACATAAATTACATTTTCTTCTGTATAGTCAATTGCCGGTATCATATAAAATGCGGGACTTAAATGTTCCTGCATTTCCTCCGGTACATATTTTATCCGCAGAGAAGTTTTTGGAATCTCAGGAAATGCAGTCCCTATCCCTTTTTTAACTTTTCTAAAATTCTTTCTGCTTTCCCATCTTCCAATATTGTTGCTGCCTGCTTCGCTTCGTTGACTACTTCTTCCATACCGGTAATATCTTCTGAAATTTGTCTGCGTGTTAGTTGCTCAAGCTCTTGAATCGTGTCTGTCACTCCTACACTCTGCTGTATATACCATTCGTAGTATTTTCTCCCTTCCGGAAAATAACACAATCCCTTTTCATTCGTTCCCTTCCCTTTCAATTCCTCAACCGCCTGTATCAAATTCTCATACGCCGGATAAACCTGCTCTTCCATCTGCCTGGCGTTCTGCTGAATATAATCACTCTTTTCTTTTTCAGACAGTTCCTGTAATTCACCAATTCTGGACACAAATGTCGAGTACAGATAATTTCCATTTCCCATTGCAAGAAATGCATTACATTGTTCTAACACCTGATCCGCCATTTCATCTGACAAAAACAATCCTTTGTCTGCTTTTTCTCTTTCAAATGCAATGATCTGTTGAAAATAATCCCTTGTCTCACTTAAAACATCCAGATACTCTTCCACATCTGTCCTGTCATAAAACTGATATTCAGATAATACAATTGGAATCTGCGTCTGTACTCCATTGACTGTATTTAACGGTTCTTCATAATACAGATAATCCGCTTCTTCTCTCAAACTTCTCAGATATTGCTTTAACAGATCGTATGTAATTTTATTCTTTACATTCAGTTTTTCATAAGAAAATGTATACAATGCCTGCTGTATATTCTCCGCTGCTGTCTTAATCTGAGTACTGTCTGTCTGTATCGTTCCATATGCTGTATCCGCTTTATCAATTCCATACGCTTCTGGCTCTTTTTAATGTATAGTGCAGACTGATATAGTGGCTTCTGCAGCCACCTCTTTGCAAAACAATTTTTCTGTAAACGATGTAAATCTTTCATTCTCCACCTCTTTACTGCTCTTTTTTTCTTCTAAAAATGTTGCTTCACAACCGTTTAAAAAGAAAATAGAACTGAAAAGAATACTGATACTACATACAATACTTACACACTGCTTCTTCCGCCTTTTCCAAAATTGAATCAACATAGCAGACTCCGACAGTTATTTCTCTAATTTTATGCATTGGCTTCCTTATTTATACATCGCTGAAATTTGTTTCCAAACAGTAATGCATCCCCTCTTTATTTGTGATAAAATACAACTATATAAGATACAGGAGGCGTTGTGTATGGCCAGCTTAATATTTGAACATTTGAAA
>VOFB01004729.1_pt1 | contig 20923 bp, 24 predicted proteins | sample 5384141 | NCBI WGS metagenome assembly VOFB01 (sample SAMN12384721, study PRJNA508395) | human gut metagenome | isolation source: healthy gut A | host: Homo sapiens | reverse complement strand
AAATATAACAGCCGCTTTGCACCGCTTCTTGTGCGAAACGCCGCGAACCGGCCCGGCTGTGCGCGGAGTAAAAACAAAACCGCCGCACCCGGCGGCCCTTTGCAAGGCACAGGATGCGGCGGTTCTTATGCGTCAGTGCGGAGATTCCTGCGGTTCAGGGGTGCTCAGTGCTTGGGGAAACCTGTTTGCGGGTGAAGAACCATCCGCAGGCCAGCAGCAGGGAGCCCAGGCTTGCCAGCACACCGGCCATCCAGCTGGTGGTGCCGGTCTGGGGCAGGGCGGCGGCGTCCGGGGTGGTGTCCTGCACGGCGGGGTTCTGGGGGTTCTCCGGGGTCACAGGGGTCTCATCCGGGTCAGCGTCCTGCACCGAGGGATTGTCCGGGTTGGCGGGGTCCACGGGGATATCCGGATCAACGGGCGGCACGGGGTCCGGATCCGGCGTGGGTTCCGGATCGGGGTCAGGTACCACGGTGGCCGTGTTCATGAAGTTGATGGGCAGGGTCTTGCCGCCGAGGATGGAGCCGAGCCAGCTGGACTCGGTCACCTTGCTGGTGGCGCCGGTGGCGGGTTGGTCACCTCGGTGCCCTCCAGCTCCTTGTAGGACTCCTCAGTGCAGATGACGTAGATCTCCGGGTCGCTGTCGTAGCCGTCGGGGGCGATGGCTTCCTGCAGGTAGTACACCACGTTTTCCAGCAGGGCATAGTCGATGTTCAGCTTGCCGTTGGTGGTGGTGACGGTGTAGGTCAGCTTGTCCTTGGTGGGGTCGTACTTGACCCAGCAGTAGAAAGCCGTCCTTCTCCAGCACCTGTTCGCCATCCTTATTGGTGGTGTAGGTGGGCTCCACATAGGTGCAGTACATGGTGTCCTTTTCACCGGTTTCCTTGTCGGTCTCGTACTTCCACAGGTAGAAGCTGGTCTGGCCCTCGCCCTCCTCGTCACCGATGATCTCGCCGGTTTTCTTGTCGGTCTTGGTCAGGTCCAGGGTGCCGTCTGCCTGATGCAGCACCATGGAGGCGTACCAGTTCCATGCGGTGTTCTGGTAGTCATTGCCAGCGTTCTGGAAGTCGATGTTGGTGGCCATGGCGAATGCTGCCCAGGTGGCTTCCTCAGAGGTCAGGCCGCTGGCCAGCAGGGTATTGAAGTAGCTGTTGGCTTTGTCCCATGCACCGGGGGTCTCGTTCAGTTTGTCGGCCATGTAATCGCCGATGGTTTCCTGAGTGCCGTCGGCAGCCCACTGGCCGTGGCTGTGGTTGTGGTCAACATTACCGCCAGCCTCGGTATCGACCTTTTCTGGTCACCCACCTTGAAGCTCAGGACGTTCTGGTAGAAGTTATCATAGAGGGTGGAGGGGTCCATCTTAACAGTGTTGTTTCCGGTATTGGGGTCGTTGGGCATAGAAGAACCGGAACGGCTCAGCTCCTTCAGAGCCTTGGGATCATTTTTCAGCAGTTCACTTACGCTGTCATACTTGGAGCCATCGGGTTTCCGGTAGTAGTCCAGAATGTAGTCATCGTAGGTCTTATAACCCTTGGCAGGCATATACTGCTCCAGAGCATCCTGGATATCTTGGTTCATCAGGGCACTGCTGGAGTGGGTAAAGGGACCATTGTAATAATCCTTTTCAACATTCTTGCCGTTCTTGGTCTTTTATAGGCAAGGGTGTAAGTGTTTTTTTGTCGTTGATCAGAACAGTCTTTCCATCTTCGGTGGTCTGAACATCGCTCTTGTAGAAGCCGCCGTAGTAATGATCGCCGGATTTTACATAATATTTACCGTTGATCAGTTCCACCTCGGTACCAGCAGGTACATTGGTTTTAGTGCTTTGAGTGGTCAGGTTGCCCTCCGAATCAAGGAACTGGTTCTGATCATGGTTGCCGCCGTACTCCTTCAGCGCAGCATCCACCAGGTCCTCCATGCAGCCGGACGCAGCGTTTTTATCGTACTTCAGCTCAAGGTTCGTATTGCCAGCATATTCCTTCGGCAGCTCCTGTCCGTCAAAGCCGGTGACGCCAGTTTTGTCGGTGTTGCTCACGTCAGGGGTGGCAACAGTCAGGCTGTTGTCCTTGTACACATAAGTATGCTTGGAGCCGTTGGACAGGGAAATATCAAACATGGTCGTGCAACCGGGCTCGTTGGTGAAAGCAACACGCTGAGCAACCGAACCGGTTTCCTCATCGTAGTAGACATAGAGCGTGTAAGATGCACCGTTAAAATCAACGGTCTTTTTGCTGGACTCGCCGTACTGTGCGTACCACAGGGCGTCATCCATCCACTTGGCACCCGTATCAGTCTGAAGCCACTCGTCGAACTGCTTCTCGCCGTACTTCTCCACGACCTCCTGCACCTTGCTCAGCTCAATGGTCTGGTCCCCCTCAGCGTCCTCTTTGATGTTGAAGGTGACCTTGAAGTGGCCGGTGTCCTGGTCATAGGCAACGGAGTAGTCCAAATCTTCCTCGGGCTTCTCTTCGGGCTTCTCTTCGGGCTTCTCTTCGGGCTTCTCTTCGGGCTTCTCTTCGGGCTTTTCCTCCGGGGTCTCCTCAGAGCCGGAACCTTCCTCGCCCTTTTCCTCCGTGTCGCCGGTGTCAGTATCGCCGGTGCCGGGGGTCTCCTCGCCGGAATCGCCCTTATCTTCGGTGTCGTCCTTGTCCTCGCCCTTGATGTGGTCCTTGTTGTCCTCGGCGGTGCCGGGCAGGGTCTCAACGGTGTCGGACTGCTCCGGGCGCTCGATGGTGGGTTTATCGTCAGAAGAGGTATTGTCACCGTCGCCCTCGCCGTCGGTGGGCTGGTCGGTGTTGTCACCGGTGGAAGCGACAGGCTGTTTTTCGGTCTTAGTGTCATCCGCAGGGGTGTCGGTGTCCGCATTGCTGTCAGCCAGCGGGACAACGGTCACCCGCAGGCCGGAGTCATCCGTGTCGGGCAGGGCTTCGGCTGCGGAGGCACCGCACATGCCAACCGAGCTGCTGAGCACCGAAAGGGCCAGCGTCATCGCAACGATCTGCTTTTTCTTGGACTTTTTTCTCATAATCGTCATCCTCACTTCACTAGAGACTGTGTTCCTCGCACAACTTTTCAGAAATCTCCAGCACAAAATAGACGCCCGCTGGGCAGTCCTTATAATCCTATATTATATACGTTTTCCAAAAATTTCAAGGGGGTAAATTGCACGAAAAAAAGCCTGCACGGAAATTTCGGCTGATTGACGGACAGACCGGCCCCAAAATGGCAAAATTGCACGAAAAAATGAACGATTTTCGCAGTTTTCGAATTGCACATTTGTTGCGGACGGGAACGTTTTTGTTGCACTGCAAACACAAAAGAGCGGACAAATGACCCGCCGCAGTTCCCCACCCCGGAACTATGGGGAGCACTGGGGCCGCCGCCCATTCTGCCCGCAGAAACCGTTTTGCCTGCCGCAGCAACGGCGCTCCCCTCCGGCAAAAAAAACCCGGCAAGGCCGCAGCCCTGCCGGATTTGCAGATTTAAAACGATCCTTCCGTGCTCACTTGGTCCCCTGCTCCGGGTCGGCGGCAGGGTCCCCGCCGTCTGCGGGGGTCCCGGGTCAGCCGGGGTCGTGGTGGGTTCGGTGGCTGCCGGTTCCTCGGGCGGGGTGGTGATCTCCACGCTGGGGTCCGCCGCGATATACACGGTGATCACCGTGCCCACGTCCACCTGTGCGCCCGCCGGTTCACTGGCCGACACCACGCATCCGGCGGCATAGGAGCCGTCGTTCACCACCATAAAGCAGCTGGCGATCAGCCCGCGGCTCTGCAGCGTCTGCACGGCGGCGTCCTGGCTGAAGCCGATGATGCTGGGCATTTCCACCTTCTGCGGGCCTTTGCTCACCACCAGCCGTATGGTCTCCCCTGCCTTGAGCACAGTGTCCGCCGCCGGTTCCTGGGTCATGATCTGGCCCGCCGGGGCGGTATCGCTGTATTCCTCGGTGACATAGAACAGATACATGCTGGTATATTCCCGGTTGTTCTGCACCTGCGTGTAGTCCATGCCAATAAAGTTCGGCACAAGGTTCTGCGGCACCATCACCTCGCTGCTGGCCGGTTCCGGCTCCACCGATCCCGATGACGCCGAGGGCAGGCTGTGGCTCACCATGGTCCACACCATGAGCACCAACAGAATGGCCAGCAGGATCAGGATGCCCGCCAGCAGGCCCTTGATGCTGAGCAGATGGGCCTTTTCTTCCGGTTGGCCCACCGGGGTCTCGGGCTTCATGGTGCGGCCCAGCTCCTCGGTGTACTCTTTGGAGGAGAGCGCCTGCACCAGCTGCGGCACGGTCTGGATGCGCTCCATGGGCTTGAGCCGCAGGCCCATCTGCAGCACGTCCGACACATAGCCCGGCACGGCGCTGTTCACGGTGCGGGCGCGGGGGTTGGAGTCCGACACCATACGCTGGGCGGCCGGCACCGGGGCCTGCCCGCACACCATCCGGTAGAACACCGCTGCGAGGCCGTATTCGTCGGTGTAGCGGCCCTCGAACTCGGCGGTGGAATACTGCTCCGGGGCCGAATACCCCTCGTACAGCTGCTCGCGCAGGCCGCTTCCGGCGGTGCGCAGGCCCACCGTGGCGTAACCCGCCAGACGGCACCGGCCGTCGGCCATCACACGGAGGTTCTCCGGGCAGATGCCCCGGTGCACCAGACCGATCTTGTGCATGGCGGCTACACCCTCAAACACCGGCTGCAGCATGGCACAGGCGTCGTCCGGGCGCAGCGGCGCGTCCTGCGCTTCCAGCCACTGGTCCAGCGGGGTGCCGCCCAGGTTCTCCATCACCGCATACACGGTGTTGTTGGCCTCCACCACGTCCAGCACGGCTTCCAGCCCGGTGGCCGGGGTGATGCGCTCCAGTGCCCGGTACAGGTCGGCAAAGTCCATGCGGGTGGTCTTGAACAGCACCTCGCTGCCGGTCTTGGGCTGCAGGATGCAGTCCGCGCCCCGCTCGGCAGACAGGGTCACCGGCAGATATTCCTTAATGGTCACCCGGAAGCAGCCCAGGTTCTCCACGCCCCGGTACAGGATGCCCTCCCCGTCCAGGCTCCGCATCTCGCCCACGGTGTAGCGCCCGGCCAGCACCGTGCCCACGGGCAGGCAGCCGGCGGGGTTGCGCCCCGCAAACACCTTGCCGCAGTGCACAGCTGTCGGCGGCGTGGGGCAGCTCCCCCATGCAGTACGGACACAGGCGTTTTTGCTCCATTCTTCTCCCCCTTTGTGCTTTGATCATCTTTTATTGTATCATAGCCCACCGGGGTGTGCAAGACGTCCGTTTTCGGTCCTGCACGCAAAAAGGCACCCCGCCTGCCGTTTCCGGTAAGCGGGGTGCCTGTGATTTACGGTTCAGCTCACGCTGTACGCCGCACCGGGGCGATTAGCCCTCGATGTAGCCGTACTGCAGGTACCAGTAGCCGTAGGGGCTGTGCCAGGTGCCCTTCAGAGCGGGGCTCTGCAGCCAGAAGTCGTTGTAGTAAGCAACGGGGATGCAGCCCATATCCTCCATGAGGATGTCCTCAGCCTTATGCAGCTGAGCAAAGTGCTCGGCAGCATCAGCAACCTTGGAAGCCTCGATTGCAGCATCGAAGTCGGGGTTGGAGTACTTACCATCGTTGTTGCCGTTGTCGGTGCAGAACATCTCGACCATGTTGGAAGGATCGTTGTAGTCCATGACCCAGCCGTTACGGGCAACATCGTACTCGCCTGCACGACGAGCGGGGGTGAAGGAGGACCACTCCATCTTGTTGATGGTCAGGGTGATGCCCAGATCGCCCCAAGCCTGCTGCAGGTACTCTGCCAGAGGCACATGGTAGCCGGCATCGTTGGTGCTGTACTCGATGGTGGGGTAGCCCTCGCCATTGGGGTAGCCAGCCTCTTCCAGCAGCTTCTTAGCCTCGGCCAGATTTGCCTCGTAGTCATCCGCAATGTAGGGAGAGCCGCCGTTTGCGTTGTCGTAGAAGTAACCGTTCTCGTCCACGATGCCAGGGCCGACAATGTTGGAAGCAGCAGAGTAGGTGCCCTGCATGATGGTGTTGGCAACGTAGTCACGGTCGATGGACAGAGCCATAGCCTTGCGGACCTTGGCATCGTGTAAGGCATCGCGCTGCAGGTTCATGCTGACGTAGTAGGTGCCCAGAATGTTGTCAACATAGAAGTCGCCGCCATCCTCTGCCTTGGTCAGGCTGGGGATCTCGTCGGTGGGCACGTCCTTGATCAGGACAGCCTCACCGCTGTTGTAAGCAGCGAAGGCAGCGGAAGAGTCCTCCAGCAGCAGCAGGGTGATGGTGTCAGAGACGATCTTGGAGTTATCCCAGCAGCAAACGTAGTTGGGGTTCTTGGTCAGCACGATGCGCTCGGACGGGGTCCAGTCGGTGATAATGTAGGGGCCGTTGGAGACGAAGGTCTCAGCGGAGGTGCACCAGCTGTCGCCGTTTGCCTCAACAGTTGCCTGCTGGACAGGGCTCATAGCTGCGAATGCGGCCATCTTGTCGAAGTAGGAGCAGGGATAAGCCAGAACGATGGTCAGGGTCTTGCCGTCGTCGCTTGCCTTGACGTTCAGAGCATCGGTATCACCGGCCTGTGCTGCGTCAAAACCATCGATCATGCCCAGGCAGGTTGCTGCGTAGGGGAGCTGCGGTATCAGGGTTTGCCATACGCTTGAAGCTGTACTCGAAGTCCTTCGCAGTCAGGTCGGTGCCGTCGCTCCACTTCAGGCCGTCACGCATGGTGAAGGTCCAGGTCAGGCCGTCCTCGCTTGCTTCCCAGCTCTCAGCCTGGCCGCCAATCACTTCGTTGTTCTCGTTGATCAGCAGCAGGGGCTCGAAGATGGTGATGATGGTGTTAGAGGCATCAATAGCGGAGTTCAGAGCCGGATCCAGGGTCTCGGGGTTAGAACCGTACTGGACGGTGAAGCCAGCGGTGTTGACACTGCCGGTAGAAGAACCAGCAGCAGAAGAAGCAGAACCGGAGGTTGCGGTAGAACCGGTAGAACCGGACTTGCTGCCGCCACAGGCTGCCAGACCCAGAGCAGCGGCACCCACGCCTGCAACCTTGAGGAAATTACGACGAGAAATGCGTTTCATAATAATTATCCTTCCCTTAAATCAAATTGAGTGTGCCAGGTTTTTGCCCAGCCGCCTCTATATTCGATCCGGAGCACGGTCTGCCAAAACAGCCTGTCCTCCGGAGGAACACGAATAGTATAATGCGTTCTCGCACCGGTTACAAGCCCCAACGGGTGTCTGTAACCATTTCGTTACAATATTTCAGCCGGAAGATGAGATGTATTCATCTTTCAGGAGAATGAAGTGTTTTTACTTCACCTTGTCCAGATGATGGCAGGCTGCCCAGTGGCCGGAGGTGACCTCCTTGAACTCCGGCACCTCGGCTGCGCACCGCTCGTCTGCGTAGGGGCAGCGGGTGCGGAAGCGGCAGCCGGACGGCGGGTTCAGGGGGCTGGGCACATCGCCCTGCAGCACGATACGCTTGGACTGACGTGCCGTGATGGGGTCTGCCACCGGGATGGCAGAGATCAGGCTGCGGGTGTAGGGGTGGATGCTGTGGGCGATCAGCTCGTAGCTGTCGGCCAGCTCCACCAGCTTGCCCAGATACATGACGCCGATGCGGTCGCTGATGTGTTTGACCACGCTCAGGTCGTGGGCAATAAAGATATAGGTCAGGCCCATTTCCTGCTGCAGGTCCTCGAACATATTCACGACCTGTGCCTGAATGGACACGTCCAGTGCGGACACCGGCTCGTCGCAGATAATCAGCTTGGGCTTCAGTGCCAGCGCCCGGGCGATGCCCATGCGCTGCCGCTGGCCGCCGGAGAACTCGTGGCAGTAGCGGTTTGCGTGCTCGCTGTTCAGGCCCACACGCTCCAGCAAGGCGATGATCTTATCGTGGCGATCCTTGTCGTTCTCGGCCAGGTGATGGATGTCGATGGCCTCGCCCACGATGTCGCCCACCGTCATGCGGGGGTCCAGGCTGGCATAGGGGTCCTGGAACACGATCTGCATCTTGCGGCGGTACGGCAGCATATCCACTGCGATATTCTTTTCCTTATCAAACAGCAGGTTGCCGTCATAGTAGATCTTACCGCCGGTGGGCTCGTACAGGCGCAGCAGGGTGCGGCCGGTGGTGGTCTTGCCACAGCCGGACTCGCCCACCAGGCCCAGGGTCTCGCCCTTGCGGATGGCAAAGCTCACGTCATCCACAGCCTGAACGTACTTGCGGTTCTTGCCCACACCGCCGGCGGGGAAATACTGCTGCAGGTGCTGGACTTCAACCAGCGTCTTGTGTTCACTCATTCTGCCTTTTCCCCTTTCTCAAATGCAGCCTTCTGCTGCAGCCAGCAGTAGGTATAGTGGGTGTCGCTGAGCTCGGTGCGCGGAGGCATCTTGCTCAGACAGATCTTCATGCAGTTCTTGCAGCGGGGCGCAACGGGGCAGCCGGCCGGCGGATTCAGCAGGTCCACAGGGGTACCCTCAATGGGCACCAGACGCTCACGCACCTCGGTGTTCAGCTTGGGGATGGAGTTGATCAGGCCCTTGGTGTACTCGTGGCCCGGCTGGTAGAAGATCTCGTCGGTGGTGCCGTACTCCACGATGTGGCCGGCGTACATGACGGCGATCTTTTCGCACATGGAAGCCACGACGCCCAGGTCGTGCGTGATCATGATGATGCTCATGCCCAGCTTCTTGCGCAGCTCCTGCATCAGCTCCAGGATCTGTGCCTGGATGGTCACGTCCAGGGCGGTGGTGGGCTCGTCCGCGATCAGCAGCCGGGGGTTGCAGCCCAGGGCCATGGCGATCATCACCCGCTGGCGCATGCCGCCGGAAAGCTCAAAAGGGTACTGCTTGATGCGCTTTTCGGGCTCGTTGATGCCCACAAGCTCCAGCAGCTCCTCGGCGCGTGCCCAGGCTTCCTGCTTGCTCTTTTTGGTGTGCAGGCGGATGACCTCCACGATCTGGTTGCCGATGGTGTACACCGGGTTCAGGCTGGTCATGGGGTCCTGGAAGATGATGGAGACTTCGTTGCCGCGGATCTTGCGGAAGTCCTTCTCCTTCATCTTCTCGATCTCGTGGCCGTTGAACCACACGGTGCCGCCCACCAGCTTGCCGGGGTAGGCGGTCAGGCCCATGACCGAGTAAGCGGTAACGGACTTGCCGGAACCGGACTCGCCCACGATGCCCAGCACGTCGCCCTGGTTCATCGCAAAGGAAACGCCGTTCAGTGCCTTGACCTCACCGGCAGGGGTGAAGAAGGAAAGGCGCTCTTCCTTGATATCAAGAATTTTTTCGCTCATCTTCGTTCACCTCATCAATTCTTCAGCTTCGGGTCGAATGCATCGCGCAGGCCGTCGCCGAACAGGTTGAACACCAGGATCATCACGCTGATCATCACTGCGGGGGCGATCAGCAGGTGGGGGTAGGTGTTCATGCCCTTGACGGCATCGGTGGCCAGAGAACCCAGAGACGGCAGCGGGGCTGCAACACCCAGACCGATGAAGCTCAGGTAGCTCTCGGTGAAGATGGAAGCCGGGATCTGCAGGGTGGTGGTCACGATCAGGGTGCCGATGCAGTTGGTCAGCAGGTGCTTCTTGATGATACGGCCGCTGGAAGCGCCCAGTGCGCGGGCAGCGGTGACGTACTCGCTCTCCTTCAGGATCAGGATCTGGCTGCGCACGATACGTGCCATGCCCACCCAGTACAGCAGAGCGAAGATGATGAAGATGGAGATCATGTTGGGGCCCAGGGTCTGCATCCACTTGAAGCCGGGCTTGGTGGCCAGACTTTCCAGGGGCTCCTTCAGGGCCATGCCCAGCAGGATGATCAGCAGGATATCCGGGATGGTGTACAGGATATCCGTGATACGCATCATGACGTTGTCCACCCAGCCGCCGGCAAAGGCCGACACAGCACCGTAGGTGGCACCGATGATCAGCACCAGCACCGAGGCGATCAGGCCGACGGACAGGGACACGCGGGTGCCCATCATGATACGCACTGCAAAGTCACGACCCATACGGTCGGTACCCAGAATGTGCGGGAATACCTTTTCGCCGGCATCAATGCGGGCCTGCTCAGAGGCAGAGTACTCGAACGGTGCCAGATTGTTGCTGCCCTTCACCTGCTCGGCGTAGCTGTAGGGCCACACGGCAGGCAGCAGGTAGGCAAAAATGGCAATGGCGATGATGAACACAAAGCTGACCATGGCGATCTTGTTCTTCTTCAGGCGGCGCAGACCGTCCTTCCAGAAGCTGACGCTTTCGCGCATGATCACAAGGCTCTGCTTTTCCTCGTTGCTGGCAGGCAGAAAGTCGTCAGCGTTCAGCTGCAGGCTGAGAGGATTCTTTTTGATATTTTCCATAACGCGTTCCTCCTTTTTACTGCAGCTTGATGCGCGGGTCGATGATCTTGTACAGGATATCCACGATCACGTTGGCCACGATGACCATGCTGGACAGCAGGATGGTGGTGCCCATGATCAGGGTATAGTCCCGGTTGGTGATGGCAGACACGAAGTCGCGGCCCAGGCCGGGCACGGAGAAGATCTTCTCCACCACGAAGGAGCCCGTCATCAGGCTGGCCAGCATGGGGCCGACGTAGGTGATGACCGGCAGGATGGCATTGCGCAGCGCATGCTTGAACAGGATCATGAACTGGGACACGCCCTTGGCACGGGCGGTGCGCATGTAGTCCTGACCCATGACGTCCAGCAGGCTGGAACGCATCAGGCGGGTGATGTATGCAGAGGGGTAGATCGCCAGTGCGGTGACCGGCATGATATACGCTGCAGCGCTGTTCAGGCCCACGGTGGGCAGCAGCTTGAGGTTCATACCGAACTCATACAGCAGCAGCACGCTGGAAATAAAGCTCGGGATCGCAATGCCGCAGGTTGCGAACACGATGATGGTGTTGTCCAGCCACTTGCCGCGGTTGTAAGCCGAGATACAGCCCAGCGGGATGCCGATGCACAGGGCCACCAGCACCGCCACGCCTGCCAGGCGGCAGGACACCGGCAGCTTGCTGGCGATGATCTCGTTGACCGTGCGGCCACGCTGACGCAGGCTCAGGCCCAGGTCGCCGTGCAGCAGGCTCTTCATGTAATTGACGTACTGCACACCCAGCGGCTTGTCCAGGCCGTATTTCTCGGCCAGGGCCTGCTGAGCAGCCGCACTGATGGACTTTTCTGCCACGAACGGGCCGCCGGGGACCAAGTTCATGACAAAAAAAGGTAACCGTGGCCACAATGAAGATGCTGAAGATGCCCATTGCGACACGCTTGATGATGTACTTTGCCATCGTTTGATGCCACTCCATTCCTATCAATGAAATACTATTTTGGCGTTCCCGGTCTGAGCCAGGCACTTTCCCGCATCTGCGTCTCACAGTGCAGACGTCTGTCCTTGGCACACGGACAGAAAAAGCGAATAGAAAAACGATGGCATCTTGCGGCTGCATAAACACCATCGTCCATAACCGAGAAACACTTTTTAATTATAGTAAGCAGGTTGAAATTTGTCAATTTAGATGAAAATCATTCACCCTGCTATAGCAAAGCGTGAGCAGAATAGAACACCTTTGTCGGATTTCTTCGTTCTTTGTCCGTGCAGGCCGGTCAGCTTTCCGGTTTCCGGGCGGCATCGGCCTGGCTGTAGTAGCGCTTCTTTTCCCTGTACATGTTCTCATCGGCCCGGCGCAGCAGGTTCTCCAGGTTCTCGGTGCTGGCCTGCCACACCCCGCCGATGGACGCATCCACGCTGTTTTCCTGCATCTGGCGGCGCAGCTGCTCGGTCTTGCGGGCAAAATCCTCGCGGCTCACATCCAGCAGGATCACCACGAACTCGTCACCGCCCACCCGGTAGGCGTCCTCGGCAAAAATGCCCGCAATGGTGCCCGCCGCCCGCACGATCAGCTCGTCACCGGCGCGGTGGCCCTGCTCGTCATTCACCTTTTTCAGGCCGTTCAGGTCGATGTAGATGGCACCGATCTGCTGATCCTGCACCTGCTTGTAGGCTTCCAGCCGCTCGATGTATCGGTTGCGGTTGTACAGGCCGGTGAGCATGTCGCGGTAGCTGAGCTTTTCCAGATAGGCTTTCTGCTTTTTGCGGTCCAGACTGTTGGTCACAAAGAACTGGATGGACGCCAGCAGGGTCGCGTCATCGTAGTGCGCGCGGGGGTTGTCCACACCCAGAAAGCCCACCATGGCTCCGCCTTTCATCAACGGCACGGCCAGCAGGCGCCACACCTGCTGCGCCTTCAGCATCTCATAGCTGGGCTGGCCCCGCTCCTGCTCCAGATCGGACATATAATAGGAACGGCCCTGCCGGAAGTTCTGCATCCAGACCTCGATGACCGAAACAGGCACCTCCTGCAGATTGTCCATCTGGGCACTTACCTCCTGCCCGCAGATGTACTCAAAGGTGTTGATGAGCACGTCCCGGTCCGGGTCGATCTCAAACACATAGGTGCGGTCGGCCTGAAAATAGCCGTTCACAGTGGCCAGCAGGTTGTTGATGCCCACGTCGATGTCGGTGTCGGAGTTCAGCTTGCCCACGCAGCTGTTCAGCATGGTGGCGATCTCCAGACGCTGGCGGATCTGCTCCTTGGTCCGCTCTGAGACGGCCAGCTCCGGTTCTGGGCGCGTTCTGCACGTCGTCGTTCTCCTCCAGAGCGTCCAGCAGCTTGCCCATGGCCTTCAGCTGGTCGGGGTCGGTCAGACGAGTGGTGGTCATGGGCACCATGGCCAGATCATCGCTCAGGATCTCGTAGCCTTTCTCCTCCATTGCCTTGACCACAGCGGAGTAGTTCTCGGGGTCGGTGGTGATCTCAGCGGCCTCTTCGCTGGCATCAAAGTCCTCGGCACCGGCATCCAGCGCGTCCATCATAGCCTCGTCGGCGTCCTTGTCTTCCAGAGAGATGTCGATGACACCCTTCTGGCTGAACAGGAAGGCCACGCAGCCCATAGCACCCAGATTGCCGCCGTTCTTATCGAAGTAGTGGCGCAGGTCAGCAGCGGTACGGTTGCGGTTGTCGGTCAGAGTCTCGACCATGACCGCCACGCCGCCGGGGCCGTAACCCTCGTAGGTGATTGCCTCGTACTCGGTCTTATCGCCGCCCTCGGCTTTCTTGATGATGCGCTGGATGTTGTCGTTCGGCACGCTCATGCGCTTTGCCTTGGAGATCAGGTCCGCCAGCTTGCTGTTGGAAGCGGGGTTGGGGCCGCCGGTACGGACGGCAACGCTGATCTCGCGGCCGATCTTGGTAAAGACCTTTGCGCTGCGCCGTCAGTCTTCTCCTTCTTGCGCTTGATATTGTTCCATTTGCTATGTCCGGACATGGGAATGAGCCTCCTGTATTTTATCAGTGATCTCCGCCTGCGGGCAGACGGGCTGTGGTCGCCCGCATTGTGGCAGCACACAAAATCTAACTCTATTATTTTATCACAACAGCCATCGGCGTTCAAGCCTTATCCGGCCTGTTTTCCCGCCGAATGCGCAAAAAACGCTTTCTGCCGCCGCTTTTACAGCAGACGAAGTGCCTTGGGATAATGGTTTTTGACCCTGCCGCCGGACACTTGCCGCCTCCCAGGGGCCAGCCATCCACCGTCACGCAGCACCAGCCATCGGCAGCGGTGCGGGCCTCGATCTCCCGGCCCGAGAGATATTCCACGGTGCGGGGGTCGGTCAGCGTCAGCTCCTCCCGGTTGGTGCACTGGGCGCCGAACGCTGTAAAGAGGTGGTGCTCCGGCACAAAACGGCCTTTCTGCACACTGCCCACAAACACGCCTGCCCGCAGCACATGGGCCGGTTCGTCTGGGGGAAAGGGCACAGGCAGCAGGACCCCGCCCCCGTGCACCACGGCAGGAACGTTGCCAGTTCCGGGAAGATTCTCGGGGCGCGAACTCCCGCCATGCGGCGAGACTCTGGGCGGGCGTGCATCTCCCCTGCCCCAGCGTCCCGGCTGCGGGAACTGCGGCCCTGCACGGCCTCCCGGCAAGCCCGGCTATTCTCCCGCCGGGCGCTGCGGGCATCCGCAGGCTTTGGCCGGTTTGCCGCCCTTGCCCTTGCCCTTTTTACCCGCCTGGGCGGCCGCCAGCCAGAGCTGTTCTTCCGGGGGTGGTACTCGCCGGGAGCCGGCAGAGCCCGGGGCGTACCGGCTTTGACGAGCCGGGCCATGAAGTGTCCCTCACCGCCCTGACAGGGCCAGATGCGGCGCACCTTGCTCACGTCCAGCGGCAGACCACCGGTGCGGTTGGCCTCGCCCTCGCTGCCGAAGGTGTAGTCCACATTGCCCAGCACATCGGCCAGCTCGAATTCCGGGTGGCGCTGCAGGAATGGCCGCCACCTGCCCCTCGTCCTCTTCCGGCGCGAAGGTGCAGGTGGAGTAGACCAGCTCCCCGCCCGGCGCGAGGGCCGCAGCGGCGCTGTCGAGGATGTCCGCGCCCAGCTCTGCGCACTGCTTCACCAGCGCTTCGCAGTGCTGGGCCAGACGCGGCAGGCTCCTTTGCGGAACATCCCCTCACCGGAGCAGGGCGGCATCCACCAGAACGCGGTCGAAGAACTCCGGCAGGGCCGCTGCGATGCGGGCAGGCGTCTCGTTGAGCACGACGGCGTTGGACACGCCCATGCGTTCAAGGTTACTTTTGAAGATCTCTGCACGGGCCGCGACATACTCGTTGCTGACAAGCAGCCCCTGCCTCTGCAGTGCGGCGGCGAGCTGGCTGCTCTTGCCGCCGGGAGCAGCACACAAATCCAGCACCCGCATCCCGGGCCTGACGCCCAGCAGCGGCGCTGCCGACGACGCCGACGGCTCCTGCGAGTAGAAGACACCTGCGTGATGGTACGGGTGGCGTCCCGGCTTGAAGTCAGGCTGTTCCACCACGAACGCCGCCTTGCAGAAGGGCGAGGGCCGCAGCGGGAAATCTGCCCGGGCCGCAAATCCTTCCGGCGTAGTGCGGAGAGCGGACACGGTCACGCCGCGGGCCGCTGTCTCCTGCGGGGCGGCGTAGAGGGTGTCGTACCGCTCCCCCAGAAGGGCGCGTTCCCGGGCTTCAAAATATTCGGCAGGCATTTTTATGAGACCTCCTTCGAGCTGCGGTGCATAAAGCCGCCGCAGCCGGTCAAACTATGGGCAGGGAGCGCAGAGCGTCTCCCGAAATCGAAAGGAGCGACGATACGATGGAAAATCGCAGTGAGAAACGCAGCACCAACTGCAAGAACCAGACTCAGGACCGCACCAGCGATCAGAGCACCAACCGCACCACCAATTCCAGCCAGAACTCTGCTGCCAACGAGCACAAGCACCCCAACCAGTACACCAAGGGTGCCGACGACGAGGGCGGCAAGAACTCGGCTCGCAACTCCGCCCGCAACAGCCGCTGAGCTTCTGCGCTGAGCGCCGCCCCGCCTGAACGGACCATCCGGCGGGACAACAAAAAGCCCGCTGCTCTCTTTGCACTGTTTCCCAGTGCGGAAAGCAGTGGGCTTTCGCGTGTTCCGGTTATTTTTCGTTGGGGTCGAACGACTGCCACAGCGTTTCAAACAGCTCGTGCACCCGGGCCAGCCGGCCGTTGAGATAGAGCCAGCCCAGCAGGCACTCGAAACCGGTGGAAGCACGGTACTCCTCCGGGGAGGCGTGCTTGGCCACGCTGGCCTTGCTGGCGTTGCGGCCCCGCTTGAAGACAGCCAGCTCGTCCTCGGTGAAAAGCGGCTCCAACAGCTGCTCTTCCCGGAACTGTGCCCGGGCCGAGACGTATTTGACCTTTTCGGCGTTGAGCTTTCCCGCCGACAGACGGTGGTGCTCCACCAGCCGCTGCCGCACCAGAAGTTCCAGCACACTGTCGCCCACGAAGGCCAGTGCCAGCGGGCTCAGCTCCCGGGGGTCGATCTTTTCGGGTTCGTTCATCGTAGTAATACGCTTCCTCTTAAAGCAACCTTCAACCTCTCAGTCTCGCATTCGCTCGCCAGCTCCCCTACCGGGGCCTCTGGCAGAAGCATCGCCTATGGCCTCCAAAACCATCATCTCCGCCAGTGGCGGAAAAAACTGACGAAGCAGGGCCAAAAAGACGCGAAGCAAAGCTGGCGACGATGCTGGGCCCCCCTCATTGCGAGCAATGACGGGAGAGGTTTACCTACTGTCTTTCCTTTTAGAAGATATAATCGAACTGATACTCGCCGATGAGGATGGTATCGTTCTCCTGCACGCCCTTCTGCACCAGAGCGTCCAGAATGCCGCTCTCGCCCAGCTGGCGCTGGAAATACTGCAGGCTCTCGTAGTCGTCCACGTTGCTGCCGGCCAGGATATACTCCAGCCAGGGTGCATCCACGCTCCAGACATGAGCCTCCACCCGCTTGATGGTGAACTCGCGGCTGCCGGCCTTTGCCTCGGGCTTCTTGTACTCGGGGGCAAACACGGGGATGGCGGGAATGTCCTTCAGGCGGTTGTAGACCAGACCCGGAAGCTCCCTGACGCCCTGCATGGTGGCGGCGGAGATGGGGACGAACGTCAGGCCCTTCTCCTCCACATACTTGCGGAAGGTGTCGATTTGCTCCTCGGTGGCGAGGTCACACTTGTTGCCCACCACGATCTGGGGACGCTCGGCCAGAGCCGGGCTGAACTTTGCCAGCTCCTCGTTGATCTGCTCGAAGTCCTCGATGGGGTCGCGGCACTCGCTGCCGGAGACGTCCACGACGTGCAGCAGCAGACGGCAGCGCTCCACATGGCGGAGGAAGTCGTGGCCCAGGCCGACGCCCTCGCTGGCACCCTCGATGAGGCCGGGGATGTCGGCGCAGACGAAGCTTGCGCCCTCACCCACCGACACGACGCCCAGCGTCGGCACCAGCGTGGTAAAGTGGTAGTTTGCAATTTTCGGCTTTGCGGCGCTGATGGTGGAGATGAGAGTGGACTTACCCACGTTGGGGAAGCCGATGAGGCCCACATCCGCGATGAGCTTCAGCTCGAGGGTCACCTGAATGTCCTCGCCGGGCATACCGGGCTTTGCGAACTTGGGAATCTGGCGGGTGGGGGTGGCAAAGTGTGCATTGCCGTAGCCGCCGCGGCCGCCCTTGGCGATGGTCACCGGGGTGTGGTCGGACAGGTCGGCGATGACAAGGCCGCTCTCCGCGTCCTTGATGACCGTGCCCAGAGGCACCTTGATGACGAGGTCCTCGGCATTCTTGCCGTGGCAGAGGCTTGCGCCGCCCTTGCCGCCCTCGTCGGCGGTATACTTGCGCTTATAACGGAAGTCCATCAGGGTGGTGAGGTGGTCGTCCACGACGAAGATGATATCACCGCCGCGGCCACCATCGCCGCCGTCCGGGCCTCCCGCGGCCACGAATTTTTCACGATGGAAGCTGACCGCGCCGTCGCCGCCCTTGCCCGCATGGAGCCAGATGGTGGCGATGTCGATAAAATTGGTTTGTGCTGCCATACAGGCCCTCCTGTTTTTTCATCAAAAAGAGCCGGGCCACGAGGGTCCGGCTCTCTGTGTTGCAGATTTTAGAAAGAAGTTACTGCTTCACGCTGCACTTCTTGCCGCTCTTGCCCACGCGCTCGAAACGAACGGTGCCATCGACCAGAGCAAACAGGGTATCATCGCTGCCCTTGCCGACATTCTCACCCGGCTGGATGTGAGTGCCGCGCTGACGAACGAGGATGTTGCCGGCCAGAACGAACTGACCATCTGCACGCTTGGTGCCCAGACGCTGAGCCGCAGAATCACGGCCGTTCTTGGTGCTGCCTACGCCCTTTTATGTGCCATTGTAATATACCTCCTACTTAGCCGTTGATCGCAGTGATCTCAACCTTGGTGAAGGGCTGACGATGGCCCATGCGGCGAGCACTGTGCTTCTTTGCGCGATAGGTGATGATGTTCAGCTTCTTGCCCTTGCCATTCTTGATGACCTTGGCAGAAACGGAAGCGCCCTCAACAACAGGAGCGCCAACCTTGACCGAACCCTCCTCGCCAATAGCGAGAACCTGATCAAACTTCACTTCGGGTCGGCCTCAACGTCCAGCTTTTCGATGTAGACTTCGGCTGGTATTCGGTGCCATCGTAATTTCTGGCCACAAGGCCTCCGGCCCCGCGATCAGGGCGTGGGCCTTGGGCAGCAGCCATAAAATGCCGCTGGTCATCAGGGCAACAGCCGTGCCGCAGGCCGCCAGAAACACGGCCCAGTTCCGTGCCAGACGCAGACAGCGCCGGATCCTCCACTCCCGCCGGGTCATCCGCCGCCGGGGCGCTTGCTTGTTTTGGTTCATCGATATCGGTTCCCTTCTCACATCATTTCGCAATGCACAGCCGCACAATTACATTATTTTATTATACACTTCTTTCGCCGGGGTGTAAACGGAAAGGGATGTTAAAAAATTGTGTCTTTCAAAAAGGGAGTTCCGTTACGGACGAACGTCCGAACAGAACTCCCTTTGGGGGTTATAAAATCCCGCGAAAGTGCTTTCCTCCATTCAGAATTTTCCCCGTCAATGGAGAGGGTGACCGGCTGCCGTGGCAGAGGACTCGTTCAGGACAGCTTGATCTTCAGGTCTGCCAGCAGATTCACGGCCTCCGGCAGCGAAAATTTTGCATCTTTCAGGCGGCTGCCCAGAATATCCACCTTATAGCCTGTGGCATCCCGGAAGTCGGCTTTCCGCAGATCACACTGGTAAAATTCCGTTTCGTGCAGCTCTGTGCCCATGAAATTCACCATCTGCATCTCGCACTTGGCAAACATGGAACCCACGATCTCAGTTTTCTTCTTTGATAAATCAGAAGTTATTGATTTTCTGAATCCAATCAAGCTCTTTCAGTTCTTTTTCGTTTTTGATGTCTTCATCAGTTTTCTTTCCGGTGATAGCACTATATGCTTCTTTCATACCATTTTTCACTGCCCACTTGATAACAAAATACAGCGCAATTAAAATAACGATTGCGGTTCCACCGCTGATTCCTAGTTCATTCCACATAATAATATCAATGCCTCCGATTTCATAAATTCCAAGTTGTCGTTCTCAGTATACCATGATCTTCTCTCTGCGGAAAAGATACCAGGAAACAAAAATGGCCCCGGAGGGCTTGTTGCAGCTCTCCGGGGCCATTTTATGTGCGTGTGTGACTTGGCGCACACGACCGGCGTTTTACTCGATCTCGATCAGATTCGGGTTCTCAGGCAAAGCCTTCGTCTGCTGAGGAGCGGGCAGCTGGATGTGCAGGACACCATCCTCGAACTTTGCGTGGATATCCTCCTTCTTCACCTCGCCCACATAAAAGCTGCGGGCGCAGCTGCCGGAGAAGGTCTCGCGCCGCACATAGCGGCCCTTCTTATCCTTTTCGTCGTTGCTGTGGCTGCGCACTGCCTGAATGGTCAGATAGCCATCGCTCAGATCCATCTGAACGTCTTCCTTCTTGCAGCCCGGCAGGTCAACCGCTACTTCGTAGCCGTTGTCCGTCTGTTTGACATCGGTCTTCATCATGTTTGCACCACGCTTACCAAAGGTATCACGAGCCTCACGGTTCATCATACGTTCCAGTGCAGCGTCATTCCAGAACGGATCGAAGAAATCATCGAACAGGTTTTCATGGAAAACAGTCGGCATAAGCATAAATCATTCCTCCAATCCCGGCGTTCGGGTCGGGGCAAAAAATCTGAAGCGTCCACTCGGAAGGGCTTTCCGGGGAGCCTTGCGGCTCTCCTTTTGCCCTTCCTCCTGAGCACGCCACTGTTATAGCACTATGTGTTAGCAATGTCAATAGCAGAGTGCTAATATTCACGAAAAAATAATACTTCTGCAACAATTTCTTGGTTCTGGCTCTCCCCGTTTTCCCCTTTGGGGCGGGCTGCCACGCCTTTTTTTCGTTGCCGCCTGATTTGGCACTTTTCAACGGTCCCGTTCCGTGTTACAATAAGAAAAAACGATAAGAAAAAACGAAACCGGGTGATTTTTTGGAATTTTATGGTACCATCGGCCCCGCCTGTGCCCAGCTGGAGACCTTGCAGCGCATGGTGAAAGCTGGCATGACGGGCATCCGCATGAACCTTTCCCACGGGCCCCTTTCGGCCCACAAAGACTGGCTGGATATCATCCACGCCGTGGGCATCCCCCAGCTGCTCATCGACCTGCAGGGGCCGGAGCTGCGCATTGGCACGCTGCCCCAGCCCCTTGTGCTGAAACCAGGCCAGAGCCTCCGGCTGGGGCAAGGGGGTGTCCCCTGCCCGGCGGCGCTGGTGCATGCAGCCCGGCCGGGCCAGAACCTCCTGCTGGACGACGGCAGGCTCCTTGTGCAGGTGGCCGAAGCCGATGGCGCTGCCCTGCAGTGTACTGTGGTACGGGGCGGCACCCTGCAAAGCCGCAAAAGCCTTGCGGCACCGGGGCTGACGGTGGCCTCCCCCACGTTGACGGAGGAGGACCTGCAAAACCTGCAGCTGGCGGGAGCCTGCGGCGTTACCGGGGTGATGCTGCCCTTCGTGCGGGGGGCTGAGGACATCCGCACCCTGCGCCGGGCGCTGGAACAGGCCGGGGCCGGGCAGATCCGCATTTTTGCCAAGATCGAGAGCCTTGCGGGGGTACAGGCCCTGCCGGAGTTCCTACCCCTTGTGGATGAAGTGGTCATTGCCCGCGGGGACCTTGGGAACGCCATGCCCCTGTGGGAGCTGCCCCGGTGCCAGAAACAGCTTTCGGCGGTCTGCCGGTCTGCCGGGGTGCCCTTTATGGTGGTGACCCAGATGCTGGACAGTATGTGCAGCCGGGCGGTCCCCACCCGCGCCGAGGTCAGCGACATCTATAACGCCGTAGCAGACGGCGCTTCCAGCGTGATGCTCACCGGGGAGACCGCCGCCGGGCAGTACCCGGTGGAGGCCATGGAGTATCTTGTGCGCACTGCCCGCACCGCCTTGGAATAACCCAAAGTCAAAGACACTCGG
>VOFB01001955.1_pt1 | contig 20957 bp, 25 predicted proteins | sample 5384141 | NCBI WGS metagenome assembly VOFB01 (sample SAMN12384721, study PRJNA508395) | human gut metagenome | isolation source: healthy gut A | host: Homo sapiens | reverse complement strand
TCGGTATTACTTCGTTCGGTTACGTATTGCTCGCTATGATGAAATCCAGAAAGTGAACACTTGGGAGCAGGTCATAAATTTCCACCTCCGCGGCAGATCTTGATATCTATGCGGCAGACTCCAAATGCAGAAGCTCCTCTTTCCGAGAACTCGCCGCTGTTGGCTGGGCGGTATGTGGAGGGCATGCAGGTCTATCCGCTGGATTTGAAGAATATCTGGCATTCGCAGCAGAGAATGAGGACGAGGGCAAAGCTCTCGAAGCAGGAGCAGTTGCTAACTTTCTCCGTTTGATTGGACTGCCCGGCATCCATCAGCTGAAATGGGATGAATCGCGTCATGCAATGCCTTCATGACATCTATAATTCCGTCCTGCTGGAAAAGGATGTGATTGCACGGAGACGGATACACTGACAGCACTGCTGGAAGCATTGTCACCTTTGATGCAATATCTGTCCGCTGGTGGGACTTCTGCAACCACGGGCACAGGAATGTGCTCTGGCTTCGGTATACTGCCCTGCACATCCAAGCGTGCAATCAGAGCATCACGGACCTCCTCGCGGGCAATCCCCGTATAGTATGCATACAGATCGAAAATGCCGCCGGAGAACCCACAGCGCGGACAGCGAAATACATCCTTCTGCAGATTGATGTTGAGATGTTTTGCGTGCGGCTCGTCATCACAGCACGGGCAGGGCACATTGTAGTTGCTTCTTCCGTATGGCGGGTATGGAAGCCCAATCAGCGGAATGATGTCTGACATATGAAAGATGTCCATACAGCCTCCTTTCCGGGGGACGGAATATCCGTCCCCCGTGATGATATCCGCATCACACGGATGCCTGCTGCATGGCATGTTCACAAATCAGCCTTGCCGCGTCAGACAGCTCCTGATTGTCTTTGTATTTATTGGCCACCCATGCAATCGCGTTTGGATCCATCGCTAACACCTCGCCAAGCGTCTTGCCGCTGTACTTTTTGATGGGGCACGGCTTCTGGAAAGCCTGCTCCAATCTCTGCTCCTCCGTTAGAACTGCCGGTTCGTATGCCGGCTCAATCTCTGCCTGCACAGGCTGCTCCATAGCCGGCGACTCTCGGCTCGTGTCCATCTCGCCGACAGGCAGTTCGTCCGGAGCCATGTCGGCGAAATCGTCGCCGGCCGCTGAGAACTGAAGCCCAAAGCCTGCGTTTCTTAGTGCAATGCCTACCGCTGCCGTCTGCGCCCATTCCCGCGGTGACACAGATGGCTTGGAGGCATCTGGGCCCCTTGACGCTGTAGCTTCTGCGAGATAGCAGTCAACCGGGTCCTTGTAGCTGGGATAGATGCGCGCCGTTGCCACAAAACAATCCTTGCCGGGCGACACCTGGATGGCGATGCGGCCTTCAGGGTATTTCAGGCGGAACCATGCCATTTGGATCATGACAGGAAGACGCTTTCGCGTCTCCTGCGTATTGAGATCCGTATAATCCACGGCAAACGGGGAAGGGTCAAAGCCCTCCACCTTGTGGATGCTGTCCAGCTTTGCCAGCATAGCTGTTTTGGCATTCGAGTTGTTCTGACTCATGATAAAGCCCTCCTCTTATTTACTGATGTTGATGTAGGTGTTGCGCAGCTTCAGCCAAACCGGTAAAACGGTGTTGATCAGGCTGCTTACTCACTTGCGATACTGGTTCTGATCTGTTGGGGTGAAGCTGGAAAACCGCTTCCGGCAGTCTAGGACGACCTTGTCAAGGGTCTCGGACGCCGTCTGGCGCTTGGCTTTCAGATTCTGATCTGCAGGCTGTCCCAGCCGCCGCTCCTTGGTCAGGCACTGGATATAGGCGTCTACCAGCTGGTAATGGCCGGACAGAACGGCTACATCCGTCGTGACCGGTGCCGTCTGGCAGAATGCCTGACTTGCATAAAGCACCTCAATACGATACAGCAGCTCCTGATACAGCATCAGCTGCTCCAGGGAGGCATGTCCTGCACCGATCTGCTTTTCCATCTCGTTTTTCAAGTTCTTGTACTCACTGAGCCAAGTTGCCATTGTAATGATCTCCTTTCACATTTGAGATTAGCTCTTTGATTCGCGCCGAGAGCATCGTCCCGCGCTGTTCCGTATCTGTACGCTTGATGGCAATGCATAACGCTCTCCGCTCTCCTACGATCAGCACGCGCTCCTTTGCGCGTGTAATTGCCGTATAAACAAGCGGACGCACCAGCATGACCGCATGGGCGCACTGCAGGTTGATGATGACAGACTTATATTCGCTGCCCTGGGACTTGTGGATGGTGGAGGCGTAGGCCAGATCCAGCATTTCAAGGTCGCTGCCGTCATACTCGGCAATTCGGCCATCGCCGAAGTCAACGGTCAGCACGCTGTCGGTGTCATCGCGGGTGACGGATGTGATATAACCGATATCACCATTGCTGATGTCCTCGCAGTTTTTTATCTGCATGACCTTGTCTCCCAAACGATATATCCGCTTTCTGTATGCAACCTCCGGCTTTTTCCCGTCCTGCGGATTGAGCTTTTCCCGAAGCCGTTCGTTCAGCGCATTCACGCCCGTCTCCGTCTTTTGGCGGTATGGGGTTAGAAGTGCCACATTGTCAACACCGTATCTGGCGGTTTCCTGTAGGTACAGTGTCTCGATCTGCTGTGCGGAAGCACTCATGTCACAGGAGTCATAGAACTGGAAATCCTCGCCGTATTCCAAGCTAAGATTTCCGTGTCGGATGAGCTTTGCATTAGCGGCGATACGGCTACCATAGCTCTGCCGGAATATGCGATCCAGCCGCACTACCGGTACAGCGCCGCAGGCAATGATCTCGCTCAGCACGGCGCCGGGCCCGACAGAGGGAAGCTGATCCGCATCGCCAATCAGCACAAGCTGACTGCCGTGCGGTACGGAGCGGAACAGATGGTTGGCAAGATAGATATCCAGCATGGACACCTCATCCACTACAATCAGATCCGCATCCAGCATCTCCGGTTCACAGTAGTCTCCGTCCTCACCGGCCAGAAGCCCAAGTGCTTTGTGAATGGTAGTGGCCGGGAACCCGGTCGATTGCTCCATCCTGCGGGCTGCGCGTCCTGTAGGCGCACAGCAGATAATTTTTGCTCCGCGGTTTATCCTGCGATAGATATCCAGCAGGAATCGCTGGATCAGCGTCTTGCCGGTACCGGGTCCGCCGGTAATCACACTGAGCTGTGATGTCAGGGCCGTCGTAACTGCGTGCCGCTGTTCGGAAGCCAACTGTATACCCTGCTTTTTTCTTCTGCAGAGATCTCCGTATCAATGTTGACGTGAGACCCCGCTTTCTCACAAGTAAGCATTCTGTAAACGGCCAACGCAAGGCTCTGTTCCGTTCGCGCTGTGACTGCACGGTATACCTGCCTGTCGTAGGAGGCCAAGCGGCCGGACTCAAGCATTCTTGAAGCCCGTACCGCCAGCATCTCTTCCGTCAGCCCTTCGGTATCCAGCAGTTTCAGACATTGCTTGAGAAAGCTGTGCTTTTCCATACACAGATGTCCTTTCAGCTCTGCATCAGTCAGCGTGAATATCAGCCCCTCATCCACACGTTCCGGCGAAAGAGGGTCAAAGCCCATGCTGACAGCAATACGGTCAGCCGTCTTAAAGCCGATGCCCACCATCTCACACAGACGGTAAGGGTGATTTCGGACGATGTCCATGGTATGCTCTCCGTACTGCTTGTACAGCTTGACCGCCCTGTTAGGCGTTACACCATGTGGCGCCAGAAAGGCAACCACATCGCGTGCGCCGCGGGAGGCAAGGTAGGAGTCGCAAATCTTTTTGAGCTTTGTTTTGCTGATGCCCGACACGGCAAGCAGTTGTTCCGGCTCATGATCCAGCACGGTCAGCGTGTTCTGCCCAAACATGGCATAAATCTTTTCCGCGGTTTTAGGGCCGATCCCCTTGATCTGCCCGGAGCACAGGTAAGCGATGACGCCTTCCTTGCTGGGTACAATCACTTCATCGAAGCCCTCGACTTCAAATTGGATGCCATGCTTGGCACTCCGGCTCCAACGTCCGCGCATATCATAGCGCAGATTATCTGCCGTCGGCAGGCAATAACCCACCGCCTTGATCTCAGAAACCACATTCCCCGCCGCGTCCATGACCTTCTCACAAGGTCGGTACAGGGCGATCATGTAGCTGGCATCACCGGCCGTAACTGCTTTCGGGTAGATTAGCCTTTTGAATTGACATATCAAGATCGATTCTCCTTTCCTTTTGAAATCGGGTAATCAGTCAAAGTCAGGCTCCTCAAAGACCATGCCGTCGTAGTCACTTCGTTCTTCGGCGTCGGTAGGGGCTCCAGTCGTCTGACCAGTTGACATGATCGGTTGTGAGATGGTCTGCAAGATCCATGGCTGCAGCCGAGGTAGCTGCTCTTACGAACACGACACCTGTGCGGACGATCGTAACCTCATAGATAGACCCGCTAACGGGGCAGTCATCGGTCGCTTGATTGTCCAATTGCGTGTAGTATTTCAGCAGCTCGCTCTCCGGCAGCGTCAGATCCTTGTGCATGGGCAGTGTTCCGAATTTAAGCGCGCGGCTGATGGTCACAATGTCTCCTTCGACCTTTTTGACCTCGCCGCGAATGCAGAATTCCGTTTCCGGCTGTCCTTCTGTTTTGCAGATCAGTTTATCTCCAACTTTCAGCATAAATCTGCTCCTTTCTGTTATAGGGTCGTGACCAGCACCTTGCGGGTCTGTGGAAGAAAATACTCCTCTTCAATGACCTGTGCTTCTCTTGTAAGCCGGAGCGCCAGCTCAACCATACGGTCTGCCAGTTGATCCAGCTCCTGCACGAGTTTTACACGTTCACGAAGCGCGTGCATGCTCCAATCCTCGAAATCCTCGCCGTCGTCAGTGCCACGCCCCGGATAAGTTACCACCTGCATGTGGGTCTGCGAGAAATTGACCCGAGTGGGCCTTCCGCAGACACCGCAGGTGCAGTTGCCATTGGCAGCAAGCTGGTAATTCCTCTGTCCGCAGTTAGTGCAGTAGGACTTGTAGCCGCTCGGGTGCTTTTCTCCCTGATAGAGAACCAGATACCCGCCGCTACGTCCGTTCATCCCTGCCTGCCAGAGATAGTTGTGTTTCGCAGCAAATTCCCATTTACACTCGCCCATGGCATCAAAAAACTCCTGGGTCTGGATCATATCGAACAGCTTGTCCACCACCTCGGGCGAGAGCCCAAGGTGTGTGATTTTTAGGTTACAAGCATACGATGTGGATCTGTTCCAGGAGTTTAATGTTGGAAAGCGAAAATGTGTGGTCAGATACTGCGCCATTTCCTGTCGGGACCGGAGATCTACCGGCTGATAGAATCTACGCAAGGCATCGCACCTCCCAGGACCGGTCTGCTCCCGGCTCGTTGGAGGCCAGTGCCGGATGCGTTTCGTCCATTGTGACTAACTTCTTATCCGCTCCGGCCTGTGTCGCCAGCTTGCGAACATCCAAATAGAGGTCTTCGCAGTATACGATGATGGGGATTCCCAACTGGGCGGCATGATGGATTTCGCCCTTCATACCGCGGCTGATGCGACCCCCGCAAATCAGCAAAACCTCGCTCTGTTCCAAAAGCTGAAGCCCAAATTGCAGAGCCAGTGCACGCTCCGCCGCTACATGGTCACACAGGAGCATGGGTAGATAGGCGTGAGGGGCGCGTGCCAGGTATCCCAGCATGGTGCGGGCATAAAGCATGTATGCCCGAGCACGCCAGATGTTGCTGAGTTCTTCTTCCGCCGTGCTCCCGCTCAAAGGTGAGCAGATATAGGCGCGTTTCCGGTAGCGGTCGTTTTTCAGGAACTGCCGGTCAAGCTCGCGCTCCCAGCTTTCGTGATAGGCTTTCATTGCGTCGTGCATTACTGATTCTCCCTTCTTATGTCGGCGTAACCGATACTTTTAGTTTCCGGCTCTCACTGGTCTTGAGTACATCCGCATACACGGTGGGATACTTCTCTTTGAGAAGTTTCGAGTCGGGACGTTTGGTTGTTTTGGTGACAAAATCGATGAGGAGCTTGTCGCCGGTCGTGCTCAGTACGCCATGCTCATGCGCCTGCATCAATTCTGCGATTCGCACGCTGTGTGCAGCGATCTCTCTTTCATAGGTTTTGATCTCCGCATTGCAATCGGAGATTTTCCCCTGCAGCAGCGCGATCTGGCGCAGCGCCTTCTCATACTTTGCAGGAAATTCAATCGTGGGGAGTCCGGGCTGGCTGGCGCCGTAAATGCGCGCCAGGGATTCCAGTGCCAGTGCTGGCTTGACATCCGACATCGTAGGTGGCTTGTCATGCTCCAAGCTCCAAATCCATTCCTCAAGCCGCTGGAAGATCATATCCTCCTTGGCTCGGTCACGGGTAAGCGCCGGCATTGCCAGATCATGTTCCGGATTGTTTCCCCAAATAGTAGAAAACGCGCCAATCTCCACATCCGCCACAGCCAGATAGAAGCGAAGCTGCAGCTCATAGTAGATGGGATAGGCATCGTCAGCCCAATCTCCGGCTTTGTGATAGGTGCAGCTTTTGCACTCCAAAATGCCGGGAGCGTTGTCCTCCTTACGGGTAAAGCGGCGGTCAAAGTCCGCAAGAGCCCACGGGTGATCTGCGTGCTGATACATATAGGTATCGTCATAAACCGTATTGCCGGTTTTTTCCTGATACCAATAGGCCGCGATAGGTTCCAGAAGATGCCCCATTATCAGCTGCTCCTGATTGGATTTCACAGGTGTCTTCATCCGGCCCTTTTTGATCATCCATAGCTCCAGCGGCGTTGTCCACGGCGATACGCCGAAGATAGCAGCCACATCGCTGCCTCCTACCGTATAAGGAATGGTGCCCTTAGGCCCGTGGGCGCGGCACTCCAACCATCGCTCGTTGGTCATGCCTGCAGTGTCGCAGAGAATAATCGGAGCGGACATCAGTAGCTCACCGCCTTCGCAAGGTCGTAATCGCCCCACCTCAGCGTAAGCGCCCGCGCCATGTTCTCCTCCACAACGAGCATTTTGCTCTCCGGTGCATGGTCAGATTTGAGAATATAGGGGATCTCCTGCATAGCCATGAACACATCATGGGCGGTTGCAGTTCCTCCTCCATAGGCCATCTCAAACATGCCGATTGCTTCCAAAGCAGCTTTCTTCGGCAGAGACAACTTTTTGCAGATTCTGGTCATCGCATTGACCGGATAACTCAGATGGATACCCAACAGCTTTTGTAATCTGGCGACCGAATCACCGAACTGCGCAAACAGCTGATCCAAAGCCGCTTCAAAGTCCTCCACTTTACTCTGGTGCCTGTGGTCCACGGCGATACAGCTCCCAATATGGATCGGGTGCTGCGTACCCTCCAGCATGGCGGAAACCTTAGCCGAGGCAATGCCGGTATCCGAGGTAACAAAGCGGATGGCGGGAACAAGTTTGGCAGCAAGTGTGGGTTTCCCCTGCGACGCCAGCAGCTTGGCATAGGCGCCGAGCAGGTCTTCCTTTTGCCCGGGCATAGTCCAGGAGGCACTGGAGAGCGAATGATCGCGATAACCGCCCTGAAACATGCTGCCGGGGAAACGGTCGTCCAGCTTTTTGGTCAGAACCTTCAGCAGCTCATCGATCGGCAGCACGGAATAATCCATGGAATCGCCGGAGTGTGCTGCCGAGATTTTTTCATCTCGGATAAGCAGGAGCGTCTCCGAAGAATACAGCTCCAGGCAATCGTTAAGCACCGACGCCAATCTTTGGCGGCTCAGCTTCGGCAAGGCCGATCCGCTGATTTTCGCTCTGTCCAACAGGCTTTTGTAGGCCGTGCTGCGGACGGGATAGTAAGAACCATCTACCCGCATGGCAAGACCGAGGTTTTCCGCCGTGTCCTCAACGGACTCGGCGCTGATTCCCGCAGCGAATGCGGACGGAGTTCCATAAAGAGGCGACGCCTTATCCAGCGGCTCAATATGCAGTTCGTTGACCCTGCATCTGTGCCATCGGCTTTCCAGCGATTCCTTCTCATGGTACCGGCGCATCCCCTCGTAGGAAGCAAAGGTCGTGGAGTAGTTGTCCTGGCATGGTTGTAACATTTTTGTGTTCTCCTTTCGTTTTTTTGGCGGTATTCGCCGTGATATAACAAAACCAGCAACCCATGATCGGACTGCTGGCTTATGCCACTATGGAATTGGCCGGAAACAAAAAAGTGCCATTCGTGCAATGCACAAATGACACTTCGCAACTCGGTTAAACTCTGCTTAGCTGTGGCTAAACTCTGATACTTACATAATGATTATATCAGAGCTGCGGCCGACAGTCAATCCATAGTCAAACGAAAAGGCCATAAAAGCTGAAAGGAAGAGGGATGCCGCAGATGCGGCATCCTCGAGAGGCAAACTATTCGGAACGGTTCAACGCCCACATCCCGCGTCCTGTACGTACGAAGAGCTGCGGACTGCATTGCAGGGTTTGGCGAACCTTCTCTTTCCACCACTGATTTTTCCGCGCTTTGGTATATGGCTCGACTTGCTCATAAATGTATGCAAGCGAAACAGGAGATTGGCAGGTTTCCAGCACTGCTGCAACCACATCCCGCCAGGTAGCGCCGTTCATATCGCGGATATCCTTTTGTACAGGCTCCGTTATCAGGATCGGATACACCAAGGACGCATCCTTCTTGATAATCAGTAGATACTCATGCAGTATGGGGATGAAATGCCCACTGTACTGTGTTTGATTTGAAAAGCAATTGTGCTGTGCTTTTATGATGACATTTTCCAATGTGCCCGGCTTGATCAATTCAAAGAGCATGCTGTAAAGCTGCCCTTTCTTTTTGATATCGCCGACCAGCACGGCCATCCTGCCGCCTCGCTCCAAAGCGCAAAATTGTTTCATCATGGCGTAGTTCATTACGCGCACGAAGTCCTCCCATTTGGGGATACGTGATAAGTCGAACTGCCGGGGATCATATCCGTATTTTGACTGCACCTCCGAAGCCTTGTACATCACGTCTGAATATGTAATCATATCCCAATACGGCGGATGCCAGAACACAAACTCAGGACGCTCCGGTATCTCGCAATTGATGAGATCGAATCCGCTGTGCAGATCGTAGCAATGGCTAATGATCCCCATGGTATGAGCGGCATCCTGCGTCGTGCCGCTGCCGCACATGTAGTCGCAGATCTCGGCCGGCTTGAAAAAACCGATCAGATCCTCAATTAGCTTGGGTGAACAGTTGCCGCGATAGCGATTGTTGCCGCCAGTTCCGCGCTCTGGATACGAGACGATGGAGGTGAGCCTGTTTTCAGCACTCATAGCCGCCTTCTCCTTTCATATGCACATACAGGCAGCAATCATCGCACTCTGATTTGCCCGAGCCAATGCAAAGCGGGTATGGATTTTCTGCTTCTGGTGTGAAACAGTCCGGCTGCTTTGATGCTTGCCTGACCAAACCATGAGCAGCCTCAGATACACTTTCCCAATACGCTTCCCAATAGTGGTCATTGCGCCCGAGATGGCGTTCGATGCACTCAGGAATCATCGGGTTTGTAATGAGTCTCTGATACTGTGCGTCACTCAATGCTGCAACTTCATCCCATTGTTCGATTTGCGATATAAAATCTTCGGTCTGGCATTGCGCCTTATACACTCCTCCAACCTCCCGAATATACCTACTGGACATCATCAGCGGCTGCCGGATAATCATGATTTTGTAGTGATTTTCCATGTATTCGCCGTCAAGATATGCTTCGTAGAGGTCCATCGAAGAATTCTCTACGAAGATGCTTGATTCTCTCCAAGACGGAACACTTCCGTCCTCCAATTCTTCTCGAATACGATTTGTCATAACACGCTTTGCATCGTCATAGTCCGAGAACGCCTCGCAATCATTTCCGTGCTCGCCATTCACAGCCCAGTCTTCCATCACAAGAAAAACATTGACGCGTTTGCGCATAGAACGAAGATCATCCAACGGACGAATCATTTCGGGTGCCATGATAACCATGTCCAGTACGATATCAGCAATGGTCTTTGGCTGGTGATACAGATCAGAGAAGGTATCCTCCAGCGCCTTGACCTAATGCGGCATGACCGGAGGGTCAAACTCACAATAGATGTCAGGAGTTTCGTTTTCGGTCTCCTTATCCTCGCCATCATGAATGGCGTTTATTCGGCCATAAAGCCCTGCGTATTCACTTTCAGTGGTGCCTACAATGGCTCCGCCAATCGTATATGTGATGCCTTCATACTCAAATTCAGCGCCAGTTCTGTTCAATATCATTTTTCTCCTCCTATCTTAGATATGGCAGTCAATCCCGACAATGAAATGATCGTCAGGAATGCTGTCTATGTAGTCTGCCAACATCTGCCGCCATGCATCCGGCTTCTTGTCGTTGCTGCTGATACCCCACCAGCCCATTTCTCCCTTGGAGTGCCAGTCTCCGTCCTGAAGGAAGGAATAGGCGTCGGGCACCATGCGCTGATCCGGTGCGAGTCCGTTGCGGCGGAGATAGGCCTCCTCGCTTTCATTCTTGAAATAGATCTGCGTTACGAAAGAGAAAACTCCATCCTCCGTGATCTTCCAGAAGCTGCCTTCCGGAGCCTTGCCGGAACGAAAAGTCTCTGCAAGAAGTTTAAAGCGCTTTTTGGCGTACTGCAGCTCCCATTCCTTCATGAGATCCCATGCAATATCCCTTTTTCTTGCGCCGCAGACCCATATATAGCCTTCGGGCGCTTTACATACAGCCTCTTCGTTGCCCCATGTGCGCTCACCGTTAATTCGTTCCGCTGTGTCACGGACAAGGAATTGGAACGGCCAGCGGCCACCAATGGAATACCAATCCCAGAAGGCATTCGGATTGCAGTAATACCCATACGCATTGGTCTTGCTGTCATAGGTATAACCACAGTAGTCCTCCGCATACTGCCTCAGACTGGGATAGAGCTTCTTCACCGGATATCCCATAAATGCGCGCGTCTTTTTCGCTTTCTTCGTGCGCTTCTCATGGCCGAGGTGCCCGGCCTTTTTCTGGAACACCTTGCCGTCTTTGATGAGATATTTTTCGCATACCAGCCGGTTGTACTCCGGAACGACAGTTCCGTCCGGAAAACGGACACAGTTGATTTTGTCGGTCTCATAATCCCGCCGCAGGTCATCGGTTCGATCCTCAAACTCCAGATAGGCCGGGTCATCCGTTCCTTCACAGAATGGGGCCATCAGCTCATCAATCTCGCACTCAGCCGAACGTTCCAGAGTGCTGGCCTTGCTTTGAAGTCGTTTCAGAAGAAACCGCAAAGCAAAACTCTCCGGGTCCTGCGCCAGCTTTTCTTTGACTTCTGCGATCTGTTCCGCATAACGCATATTTTCCTCGCAGTTTTCCTCCAGCTCGGGCATATAAAAATTGACCAGTGTTACAAAATGACTCATTTTTTGATTCCTTTCCTGTTGTAAGATTGACGGGCAGCAGAAAAAGAATCCGCTGCCCGTCGTTGTGAATTGCAATATTCCCGTTAGACCCGCATATGTCGCTTGACCGCTGCGGTCAGCTTTACGGGCAGTTGATTCAGATCTGTGATGTCCATAAAGGAATCACCATAGATTCGCTCGATGTTCTGTTTGTCCTCCCCGATAGCGGCCGCAATGAACAATACTCCCTTGCGCCGGTACTCCTGCTTGATGCCGCGGAGATCTTCCTCGGCGGCACTGCCGTAGTAACCGGGCGCTGCCGGTTGACCATCGGATACAAGAATCAGGATCTTTACCTCCTCCGGCCGTTTAACCAGCTGCTCCGCCATAAAACGAAGCGCGGCGCCGTCGCGATTGCTGCCGCGGGCGGCAATGTCCATCATGCGGTATTTATCATCGTTATCGATGCTTTCGAACTCTGCATAGGAATACAGCTCCACACTGCTGCCGCTGGTGGAATGACCGTAAACGGTGACAGGGATATGCAGCGCCTTGCAGAAGTCATATAGAATGATGGCCGAAGACCTGGCGTAGGTACAGCGGTCGCAGGAGCACATGCTGCCTGATTCGTCCAGCAAAAGCCCCACGGACATCTGTGGAATTTCGTTGGGCAGGGCATTTTTATAAAAAACCTTCCCATCATTCCGGCAGAGGGCGTGGGCATCCAGCCGTCGCCCCATCATGAGCCCGGTCTGCTTGCCGCCGCGCTGTTTATCCTTCAGCTGCTGTAAGAGGCTTTTCTGCAGCTGCCGTGAGATATCCAGCAATGGCCCGGAAATGGCGTTATACTGCTCTACAAGCTCCTCATCAACGGTGGATATCCGGTTCACACAGATATCAACACCGGCATGGACATCTCCATAGGAGATGCTCTGGGCCACATCGTTGAGTTCTCGTGTCCGTTCATTCTCCAGCTGCTCGCAGGCGGCCTTCTCCGCCATCTTGTCCAGCAGGCGCTCAATGTCCTCCGCTGCATGGTCATAGCGTTCACGCTCATATGCTTCGTTGTGCTTGGTAGCCCCTCCGCTTCCTTCGGAGACACGATCCGTCTGCTGATAGGGGATGCGTCCGTCTTCTTCCACGGATACTGTCTGCTTCCCATCGGAAGCGCCTTCCATATCTCCGGTAATTGTACCTTCTTCCGCCGAATTTTCGGTCTGAGAGATCCCGGCAGAAGAACCCTCGGATTCAGAGTCAGTCTGGGGCTCGGGCTCTTCAGAGCCGCTGCTTCCTTCAGACTCGCTTTTTTTTTTCTGCCTGAGCCGCCGTCTGCGCCCGTTTCCCGGCTCCGGCTGCCACACAGACCGCACCCACTTCGGGGATCGGTGTGCTGCTGCCCTCGCCGGACACAGAGTTTCCGGCTATTGCCTGCAGAAGCTGCGCGATGGTCTCGGCCAGCGACTCTGTGGAACCGGACGCCTTGGCCTCCTCCTGGCGCTTTTTGCAGATCTCCAGGAAATCCTCGATATAGTCCCAGCAGCGAACCAGTATGAGATTGACGACCTTGAGCCGTTCTTTTCCGGAGGGATTGACAATGGCGGCGTCCAGATCGTGAATCAGTTTGAACACGACCTGAATGCGCTCATCGCTGAGGGAGCATCTCCGTACTTGATTTCACCGAACTTCACATACGACAGCATGATCTGCAGGATGCTCTCAAAGATATGGCAGTTCCCTGTCATCCTCTTTCTCGATAAGCTCCGTTACCGTCGGAATGCTCTCATACTGCTGCTCTCGTAACTCTTCCAGGCAGTTGCCCAGCGTGCCGCGGAATTGAGCAAGTATCCGATTTTCGATATAGGCGTCCTCAATGACATTGGAAATATGGTGTGCGACATAGCGAAGCATTTCGTTGTTCCGTGGCCCCAGCCTTACATACTCCCACAGCGCTCGTTCGCTTACAGTGTCTTTGGGCAGCTTGTACGCAGGCGGCTCCGGATACCATTTCTCCCGGCTGAGGTAGTTGTTGTAGGTCTGGCCCGCAAGAAAGTCCGTGTATAGGCAATGCCCAAGTTCGTGGGCAAACAGTCCGCAAACAATCTCATAGCGGTTCTCCCGCCCCTGTTTTGGGTCACCAGCCTATGCCCCGCATTGATCAGCACCGACAGGTTATTGGTGCATGCCACTTCACCGGACTTCGGACTCCAGCTGATGGCCACATGGATGCGGCGATTGTATTTATACCGCCGCGTCTGTGCCATGGCCATATCTTCAAAATGTCCTGCAAGGATGCGGGACGTGAAGAATTGCCGGTCTGTGATTCTGCTGCGTTTTTCATTGAGCAGCTGTTTAACCCGCTTATGATTCACTCTTGCCATATAGAGTCGTCCTCCTTTCTTCCGGACTTATGCCGATGTTCGCTTCCGCTTTGGGGCAAACATAGGGTCCAGAATGGTTGTAATCAGGGCTTCACGGTCTTCCTCGTCGGCAGTGGCTTTGCTGATGACCGTATACTTTGCCGACAGATAAGGGTCACCGGAGATCTCTGCACTGATGACCCAATCGATCAGGCTGCGCATTCCGCAGGCACCGTCGGTGATACTGTTTTTTGCGGCAGTAATCGGCCATGTCGTTGACCACCTGCACCATCTGGGATACCAGGTATTCGTCGGCACATCCGGTCACGGCCATGGCTCGCTGTACCATAACCTCGGGCTCCGGCAGTTCAATGTCCTTGACCAGACTCATTCTGTCCACCACCGACTGGTTCATCTGCCGACAACCTTCGTAACTGACATTGGTCGTCACAATGACGACCGTATCAGGATGCCTGCGAATGATCTCGCCGGTCGGAAGAGTGATAGACCCCTCCTGCTCCAGAAGAGAGTTAAGGCCCACCAACACACCCGGCTGAATGATCGTGGACGGCTCCTGAACCTCGACTAAATACCCGTGTTTTAACGCTTTCACAAAATCCGTCTCCACATAAGTATAGTTCTGGCCGGAGCTTTGACGGTTTTTCAGCACGCTTGCTAAGAGCCTGTACCTTTTCCGTGACCTTTTCCAGCACAACGCTCATGCAGTCCTGCACGGTAGCCGCCAGATTTTCCACGCCTGTCAGAGCCTGATAGACGCCGGCAGGATCGTAGTCCATATCATCCAAGTCCGGAAGGCGCATAAGCTTAGCTACATTGGCGTAGCTGATACCTCCCATGGACTTGAGGATCTCGCGCTCACGGTCAAGCTCCGAGCTACCGGTGGACACTGCGTCCGTTTCAGGGAAGATCATGCCGGTGAAATCAAATATTTCTGTGTTGGCAGAGCAGGTATACTTCATGTATGGCAGCCCCAGTCCGGCGGCAATGGCTTTTGCGCCCATGGTCTTGCCGGTACCGGCAGGCCCGCGCAATAGGAAGTTTCGCATCTGCATGGGCCGCCCGGTGGTTTTCTGCGCATGCTTGCAAATATCCACCACTTCCGGCGGAATGATATACCATTCCGGGAGTTTCGGAATCAGGCTCAGCTCCAACGCGCTCAAGGTGCGTCCCGGCGTCAGGGGATACTTGCCGACGAAATCCGTATGCTCCACCACGACGCCGGCTTTTTTGATAACGGCCGGTCCGGTCTTGGCAAAGATCGTGAATTCTCCGGCTGTGACGCTGGTGGCACAAAGGATCCGGAATCCAGCTGACCTTGAGAGACCCGCATCAGGTTTCGGACTTGTCCACTGTGATATTGATATGCGCCGGGCAGGTATCGTCCTTGATTCTGCGGTAGGCATTGTCGCAGAGGATTGCCATGCTTTCGGTCGCCTTTGCCATATCCGGGTATCCGGCAATGAACTGGTCGTAGTACTCCTGAAAGGTTTCATCGAACTCCGCATCTGACATCAGGAACGGCATTAGGGCAAAGAAGATTGCCGCGCCGTCCCGCTGGCTCGGATGCGCCACGTATTGCTCGATGAGCTCGGTGTTTTTGTCATAAACGCTTGCCAAAGCGCTGCCGGAGGCTGCATCGAACACCACAAGATGATAGGCATCCGGACCGACGGAGGATTTATACTCCGCCACGCTTTTGTTTGTATCGATCTGGCCGACCGCACCTTCTCCGGTGCCGTTCATGCACCGGCACATGGCGTGGACTGCCTTGATCACAGAACCACATAGCGTTGATTCCGTCTTTGCCCCGTACATGGATGCCACCTTGACCTTCTTATTTGTCATGGTATCAAAGGGGACGGGCAGCGAACGGGAGTAGTTGAACACATTGTTGATTGATACGCTCATATCGCGTCATTCCTTTCTGCAGTGTCACTGCATGAAATCAATGGTAATACCGGTATCTGTACAGCAGCAGTTCTCCATGCCGTTTCGTTCCAGCTCCCGGCAGATGTCCGGCCAGCTTTCTCGTGCAGGCAGTTCTGCCGCCGTTATTTCCAGCATGGATAGCCCTTGCGCGATGCTCTCGTTGCACCGCTCATTGAGTTCCATAACATGGGCGTCCACCCATTCAAAAGCCAGATACTCATAATTCTCCGGGGGATCAACCTTCTGCGGAGTGTCATCCTCGTTTTCCTCTGTGCCCGTCTCATCATTTTCCGTTTCCGGCATCTTGACTTCTTCCGCGTGCGGGTAGGTCAGGCTGCACACTTGAAGGCCGCGAATCACAACGATCGCTTCACGGTATCCGCCGGCATGGTTGAGCAGGATTCGCACCTCGTTGCCTGTCGCAATATTGTGCATGGCATTAGGCGTCTTCCATACCCATCTGGCGTTGGGGAAATCGGCCGTGACCAGCTCTGTAATCCGCCGCTGCATTGAGCCGAACGCCATGTCCCGGATATCCTGATCCGTAGGTTCTGGGCGAGCAGCCGGAAGCAGAGGCGGGATATTCTCCACTTTTCTGGCAGAGAGAAAGAGCAGTCGCATGGCGGCGATAAAAATACCGAGTATCACCAATAAGAGAATCGGCCAAAGCCTGCAAACAAACAGCAGCAGAGCCAATGTCCCCAGTATGGTCAAAACCTCATAGGCGATGTGGCGCTTGAATTCTTTGTTTTGCATATATTGTCCTTTCTGAACGCAAAAACGCACATGAGTCCACATAGATACTCATATGCGTTTTAATGCGCCCGATCCATTTGTAGTTCTTCGATTGATTATTCGTCGAAGAACGAATTTACGCCGCCGAAGGGTTCAAAGCCGGTGAAATTACCGGGCATCTCTCCGTTGGAGGCAGACTTTGCGGGTGCGGCAGCCGCTCTGGGCTGTTCCCCAGCTTCCTCGGTCTTCTGCTTTCCGCCGCTGGAGGAGCAATACTCAATCTCATCCAGAATGACCACCATGGCGCTCCTTTTTTCATGCGTCGTGCTGTCCTCCCAAACATCCTCGTCCAGGCGGCCGAGAATATTGATGAACGAGCTCTCTTTAAGCTGCATCTTTTTGATGCGCTCACATACCGGGCCAAAGGCTTTTACAGAGAGGTTTACCCATCGGGTGTTGTTTTCGGCGCGGGTGTCATACACCTTTTTGCCGATGCGGAACCGGACACTCTCCCCGTTTTCGGAGAATTTGAGAGCCGGGGCGCCGTCATATCCCTTGAGATGACGACATCAGTTGCGATTACCTTGAACATAAGATGCTCCTTTCTTGCAGGTGCTGCCTGCTATAACATGATTTATTTCAACCCATTTCGGGAAGAAACCGAGAAACAAAAAAAGTGCCAACCAACACGAATGTGTTAATTGACACTTTATAACTTGAATACTCTGGTGTTCCGCGTAGGAAACCTTGATACTTATGATTGTATTATAGCAGGTTCTCATATGACAGTCAATTGCTTTCCACTGTTTTCGCCGGGCACTTCGCTGTTTTCACCGGGGTACCTTGCTCCAGCACAGACAGAACCAACTCCAACGCAAGCCTCACTCGAAGCGGGTCGAATATACAGTTCCCATCCGGCAGGATGCCCGCTTCGACTCTGTTCTCTATTTCCCTGACTAATCCGCGGATCTCATCGCCTTTTGTCATTTTGATCCTCTTCCTTTCAAAATATCGATTGCCAAATATGTGCTAAGCTGTTGGCAGCCTTCGTTTTCATATACCGGTGTGCCGGTTGCCGTATATACCGTGATGATGTCGCCCTCATCAACATTTCGAAGTTTTCCGGCGATCTGTATTTTCACTGTATGTGGGTCTGACCACAGATAGAGCGTTTTGATGCGGCGGCGCATCGGAGTTTTTTCCAGCCCGGTACAGTGGCCACGAATTACCACTATTTGATCGGTGACTGCTCTATACAACAGTTGTAATGCACTGAATCCATAAAAAGGCGAAAAAGAGCAGGACGGAAAGAGACAGATAAAGGTTGCCCTCCAACAACAGAGACACCACCATCAATAAAAGGCTTACCAGCGCGGCTCCACATCTCATTATAATCTGTTTTTGCAGCGGCGGTGGGATTTTTCGAATTTTTCTCTCATTACGCACCTCACAGCAGAAGGATTCTCTTTTCTTCAGTAGCCTGAGCAATGCGGAAACGACCTCATCCCGCACTGCGGCGTGTTCCATTTGGGCTTCCAGAATGTTATCAAAAATGGTTTCCTGCGTATAGATCGTTTCCGTCAGGTTCTGCCTGTTTCTATCCCCCAACAGATTTATTTGCGGGGCTACATGATGTTCTGTCAGGAATACCAGTTCTGCCGTGGAGAGCCGAAGTCCGGCTTCTGTCAGCCATAGCAGCAGTTCTTTTTGGCGTGCGCTTAGAATCGCACGAACTCCTTGCGGCTTCGCAGGCGTCAGAACGCACTGCGTCAATGCACGATACTCAAAAACGGGCTCATCACCTTCTGTAATTTCAACAAGCCCCTTACGTTTAAGCTGCTGCAGGGCTTTTACCTCCGGCACATTCTCGCGGTTTTTGCAAACCCAAATCTGCCGTTAAGCCAGAGCGCAGCCTGTTCCCCGGTCAGCTGAAAATCTACGCCGCAGCGGGTCACGAACAGAAGATCCTCTGTGGAGGCTCTGATTACCATACCTTTGGATATATATTTCATTTTGCTCACTCCTTGTCTGTCCTTTTCCCATATTACACGGCAAGGCGGCGCGAATTACAGCACTCACAGCAAATACATTGCGACAACGCACAGAATAACAATCAGCAGCATGACTCCCGCCACGGCGGAAACCTTCTTCACCAATTCCATGTCACTACTGCCATACGATTGCATATAACATACTGCATAACAAAGAGGATGCGGAGGAATGTGCCAACGATACATACCTCGGCGCATGGAATTCAATTCCGCCGCAGCGTCCGAACCGTTTGTCGATCTACTTAGGGAAAATCACGCGCAACCTCGCTCTGAACCGTTATAAGCGGTATACTGCCGAAAAACGCGGACACGGACAAGTAGTCCTCGCGCTGTCTGAGCTGGAAGCCTGCGTTCCTTCGGAAGCGACTGTGGAGCAGACCATCGAAGAAAATGAGTTGGCTGCCGCCATTGACCGCTTCCTGTATGCAAAGCCCAAGCTGAACCGTAACATTTTTGTCCGCAGATACTATCATCTCTATGCAATACGGGATATTGCGGACGCATACGGAATGAGCGAGAGCAAGGTGACGTCTTTGCTTTTCCGTATGAGAAACGAATTGAGACGATTTCTTGAAAAGGAGGGAATTATGCTATGAAAACCGAAGTTCTTCTTCGTTCGATCGGAAAGATCAATGACGAGCTTATCGCTGACGCGGAAAGCGAAGCAAATACCAAAAGAAAGCCCGGTTGGGCCAAGCTTGGAATCATGGTTGCCTGCCTGGCACTGGTTCTTTGTACCGGCATCGCCACACATGCCATCCGAAGCAATGTGACAGCAGGCACCTTCACAATGGATGTCAACCCCAGCGTGGAATATACGATTGCCAAAAGCGGGAGCGTTAAGAATGTCCGCTGCTTGAACAGCGATGCAGAAAATGCGCTCAGCGATGTTGCGCTGGGAAAGCAGAGTGTCGAGACCGCTCTAACGCGCACGGTCGCCGCCTACGAGGCCTGCGGATATATGGAAAACGGCGAAGCGACTGTTCTGATCTCTTTTGATTCCCGTCTTGAAGCGAATGCCGAACTAAAAGCCTCTCTCTCCGCGGAGATCCAGAAGACCTTGGAGCAGACCGATGCCGTCGGCACGCTGGTTTTCCACTCCGAACTGACGGAAAACGCCGAAGTGGCAAAGATCGCCGAGGAATTCCATGTTTCCCTTGGCCGCGCCGACTGGATCCTTACCGCAGCAAACAAAACCGGGCTGCCCACGGACGAGGTCGCCCGCATGTCGTTGGACGAGCTTCTTAAATTCCAAGAGGTCTCTGGCATTTCTTCTGTCAGTGTATCGAAGTTCATCTCCTTGGAGGACGCAAAGAAGATTGCGCTGAAGGACGCGAAGCTTGATGAGCTGACGCAGAAGATCGTGTTCACCCGAGAGGAGCTGAACCGCAATCAGGGCAAGCCCTGCTACCTGCTGGAGTTCTATACCGGGACGAATCAATATTTCTACCAAATCGACGCAAAGAGCGGCAGCATTATTTACGCCGGGAAATTTATCACTCTTTCCGAAGCGAAAAAAATCGCCCTGGATGATGCCGGATGCAAGGATAAAGTCGGCTTTACCGAGGAAACCCTTGTGAGCGGCGGCATCAAAACGCCTTACTACCAGCTCGTCTTTGCCGATGCAAAAACACAGTGGACATACCGCATTGATGCGGTGCTGGGCATCGTTCTGGAGAAAAAGCAGAAAGAGACCGTCACAACGGAAATCGACACTGCGGATTTCATCTCTTTGGAGGAAGCAAAGAAGATCGCCCTGAAGGACGCGGGACTTGATGAAGCCACGCAAAAGATCGTGTTCACCCGAGAGGAGCTGAGCCGCAATTCTGGCAAGCCCTGCTATATCCTGGAGTTCTACACCGCGAAGAAGCAGTATTCCTATAAGGTTGACGCCAAGAACGGCAGCATCATGGAGGCTTACCACTTCATTCTTCTGGCGGATGCGAAGAAAATCGCACTGGACGATGCCGGGGTCAATGTGAAGGTGGTCTTCACGACAGAAGAGCTGGTTGCCGGCGGCATCAAAACGCCTTACTATCGGTTCGTCTTTGCCGATACGAAAACACAGTGGACATACCGCATTGATGCGGTGCTGGGCACTGTGTTGGAGAAGCAGCAGAAAGAGATCGTGGCAACGGACTTCATCTCTCTGGAGGAGGCGAAGGAGATTGCCCTGAAGGATGCCGGACTTAATGAATCCACACAAAAAATCGTGTTCACCAGAGAGGAGCTGAGCCGCAATTCTGGCAAGCCCTGCTACATTCTGGAGTTCTACACCGCGAAGAAGCAGTATTCTTATAAGGTTGACGCCAAGAACGGCAGCATCATGGAGGCTTACCACTTCATTCTTCTTGCCGACGCGAAGAAAATCGCGCTGGACGATGCGGGTGTCAGCGAAAAGGTCACCTTCACCGAGGAAACGCTGGTTGCCGGCGGCATCAAGTCGCCCTACTATTACTTCGCCTTTGAAA
>VOFB01004209.1_pt1 | contig 20968 bp, 37 predicted proteins | sample 5384141 | NCBI WGS metagenome assembly VOFB01 (sample SAMN12384721, study PRJNA508395) | human gut metagenome | isolation source: healthy gut A | host: Homo sapiens | reverse complement strand
GAGGATGTGCATGCGCGTGTCGTGCAGACGGAACTCGGCGTTTTCGCCGAGCAGCTCCATCTGCGGGAGTAGTAGCTCGGGGATCGTGCCGACGTCCTTCCAGTAGCCGAGAACTGATAGGCGAAGAGTTTTGCCCTGGCCGAGCAGCGTCGGATGATGTTCTTTGCCGAAGTCCTTGTCGCTTTCGGGATCGGCGTGGTCGGCGAGCAGCGCCGCGCGCAGCACCGGCCAGGTGAAAATGTAAATGCCCATGGAGGCGAGATTGCTCTCCGGCTGCTTCGGCTTTTTCGGCAAAGCGCGTGATGCGCATGTCCTGATCGACGGACATGATGCCGAAAAGCGGCTGGCCTCCTCCCACGGCACGGTCTTGACCGCAACGGTGAGGTCCGCGCCCATGAGCTTGTGGAAGTCGAGCATCAGGTTATAGTCCATCTGGTAGAGATGGTCGCCGGAGAGGATGATGACATACTCGGGGTCGTAGCCGTCGAGAAAGTCGATGTTGTGGTAAATCGCGTCGGCGGTGCCTTCATACCATTCGCCGCCGGTCTGCGTGGCGTACGGCGGGAGGATGTGCACGCCGCCCCAGGCCGCGTCCAGATCCCACGCCGCGCCCGTGCCGAGATACCGGTTGAGCAGCGACGGCTTATACTGGATCAGCACGCCGACGGTGTCAATGCCGGAGTTGACGCAGTTGGAAAGGGAAAATCGATCATGCGGTATTTCCCGCCGAACGAAAACGGCAGGCTTGGCGATCTTCTCCGTCAGAACACCCAGACGGCTGCCCTGGCCGCCCGCCAGGAGCATGGCTACATTCCTTTTTCGCATGGACAAAGTACCTCCCCTAAGTATATATCGTAATGGACTTAACAAACGGGGGAATAAAAGGGACTTCCCGAGAGGGAGGAGCAGAGCCCCTCCCCCAGGAAGATATCGGGGAAACTCCGTAGGGGCGGGGCTCTGCCCCGCCCGCTTTCAGCGAATCTTCCAGATGTCGCTCACATACTCGGCAACGGCGCGGTCACTGGAAAACCAGCCGGACTTGGCGATGTTCACGAGCGCCTTGCGCTGGAAGGAGAAGATTGCCGGTCTCTCCGGCGAGGGCGTCCCACGCCGCGAGATACGGCGCAAAATTGCACGCAGGACGAAGAACTCGTCGTTTATATTTGACAGCGCGTCCTCAAGATCCCAGAATTTGCTGCCGAGCGAGCCGTCCGTGAGTGGGCGAGCACGCGCGCGAGTACCGGATCGCTCTCGGCGCATTTGCGGGCGTTGCCGCCCTGCGTGGTGAAGCGCTCGGTCTCCTCGCTCGTAAGGCCGAAAATCGAAATGTTCTCCGCGCCGACGCGCTCGAAATTTCGACGTTCGCGCCGTCAAGCGTGCCGAAGCGTCGGCGCCGTTCATCATAAACTTCATGCAGCCGGTACCGCTCGCTTCCCTTTCCGGCGGTGGAATCTGCTCGGAAATGTCGGCGGCGGGGTAGATGCGCTGCCCCATGGTGACGCCGAAGTTTTCCATGAACACGACCTTCATCCGGCGGCTCACCACCGGGTCGGCGTTCACAAGATCGGCCACGGCGCACACAAAGCGGATGCTCTCCTTGGCAAAGGATAGCTGTGCGCGGCTTTTAAACGCAAAATAAACGTGCTCGCCGGGGCATCTTAAGGATCGTCCCTGAGCTCCGGTCGTAGAGCGCGAGGATCTTAAAACAGGCGTTCAGAAGCTGACGCTTGTAGGCGTGGATGCGCTTGACCTGCACGTCGATGACGCCGTCCGGGTTGCACGCAATGCCGAAGTCGCGCGCATATAATCGCAGCCAGGTTCTTTTTCGCGCGAAACTTCATCGCCCGCAGTTCGCGCAGAACTCGGTATCATCCGCATAGGCGAGAAGCCCTTCGAGCTTTTCCCTGCTCGACCCAGCCATCGCCGACGCGCTCGGCGATGTAGCCGGTCAGAGGCCGGGGTTCGACTGCAAAAGGAAGCGGCGGTGCGAAACGCCGTTCGTCTTGTTGTTGAACTTCTCCGGGGAGATGGCGTAAAAATCGCGCAGGACGGTTTTCAAAATCTCCGTATGGAGCTTCGCCACGCCGTTCACCAGTGGCCGCCGATCACGGAGGGATTCGCCATGCGCACGAAGCCGCCGCCGATGACGGCGGTCGCCTGCTGACGGTCGTGCCAGCCGGGAACGGACTGGTCAAAGCTCTCGCGCCAGCGGCGGTCGATCTCCTCGATGATCTGGAACTGGCGGGGCAGAAGAGAGCGCATGAGCGACACCGGCCACTTTTCGAGCGCTTCCGGCATGACGGTGTGGTTCGTGTAGGAGATCGTGCGGCAGGTGATGTCCCACGCTTCCTCCCACGAGACCCTCGCCGTCCATCAAAAGACGCATCAGCTCCGGCACACAGAGCGCGGGGTGGGTGTCGTTCGTGTGATGGCGACGTGCTCGGGCAGCTTGTCCCACGAAAGCCCTGTGGCGCGGAACGTGCGCAGCATGCTCTGCAGCCCGGCGCAGACGAAGAAATATTCCTGCTGGAGACGCAGCTGCTCCCGGCAGGGGGGTGTTGTCGTCGGGGTAGAGAAGGCAGGTGATCGCCTCGGCGTCGTTGTTGGCCTTCTGCGCGCGGAATAGTCCCCGGCGTTGAAGGCGTCGAGATCGAGCTGCTTGTGCACCGGGCCGCGCGCCAGAGACGGAGATTGTTCACCGCGTGCGCGCCGTAGCCGAGGATGGGCACGTCGTAAGGCGTGGCAAGAACGCTGCGGTAATCGCGCAGCTCATACACCATGCGGCCGTTCTCCTCGCGCCGGTCCACGGTGCCGCCGAAGCGGATCTCCACGGCCTCGCTCGGCACCGCGGTCTCCCACGGGTAGCCGTCCGAGAGCCAGTCGTCCGGCTCCTCGGTCTGGCAGCCGGAGCGGATGCGCTGGCGGAAAAAAGACCGTAACGGTAGCGAAGGCCATGCCGACGCACGGCACGTCCTCCGCCGCGAGCGAATCGAGATAGCACGCCGCGAGACGGCCCAGACCGCCGTTGCCGAGACCGGGGTCGCGCTCGCATTCGAGCAGCGCGTCCAGATCCTCGCCGAGCTCGGCGAGAATGTCGGCGGTCATGTCACGGATGCCGAGCTGGATGAGATAGTTTTCAAGCAGCCGCCCGACGAGAAATTCCATCGAGAAGTAATAGACGATCTTTTCTCCGGCGGCGGCGCGGCGGCGCAGCGTTTCGGCGCGCACGCCCGAGCAGCATTCGCGAATCATCGCCGCGAGCGCGGTCTAGCGCTCCATGCGCGAGCACTCGGCAAACGGCTTTGAGCAGGTCTCGGCGATGCTCTCCAGATATTCTCTCTTAAACTCTTCTCTTCCGGGCATGGGTCGTTTCTCCTATGTATTTGATGAGCGTCCCGCCGAGCAGCACGGTGAGCACGAGCGACGCATCGCGCCCGTGCGAGGGATTTTCTTTGTATGCAGACGGCGCGGGTTCGTCTTTCCGCTGCCGCCGAAAGCGCGTATCGTCCGAGGACAAAATCTCCTGCCACGCGCCCGCGAGCGGCACGCCGAGACGGAAGCTCTCATGCGATTCGGGACGGAAGTTCAGCACGCACAGCACGGCGGAACCGTCCTTCGCTTTTGCGGACGAACGAGAGGATGCCCTGCTCGTTGTTGTCCGCGTCGATCCAGTCAAAGCCGTCCCAGCTGTTGTCGATCTCCCAGAGCGCTTTTTCCGCGCGGTAAACATGGTTCAGCTCGCGGATGAACGCCTGCACGCCCGCGTGCGTCGCGTTCTGCAAAAGGAACCATTCAAGCTCTTCGTAATCGCGCCATTCGATGAACTGCGCGAACTCGTTGCCCATGAAGCTGAGCATCCCGCCGGGGTGACACGCCGCATACAGCGGCAGCAGCCGCGCGCCCGCAAACTGCCGCCACCAGTCGCCCGGCATCCGCCCGATGAGCGAGCGCTTGCCGTGCACGACCTCGTCGTGGCTGAGCGGGAGAATGTAGTTCTCGCTGAAGGCGTACATCATCGAGAACGTCAGAAGGCCGTGATTGTATTTGCGGCCGTCAAAGTCGATGGACATATACCGGAGCGTGTCGTTCATCCAGCCCATGTCCCATTTATAATGGAAGCCGAGCCCGCCCTTCTCCGGCGGATACGTCACGAGCGGCCACGCCGAGCTCTCCTCGGCATACGTCGCCGCGCCGGGGACGCGCTTGCCGATGACGGTGTTGAGCGTCTGCAAAAACGCCACCGCCGCGAGATCCTCCTCGCCGCCGCGCTCGTTATACTTTTTCCGCGCGGGATCGTCCACGCCGAAGTTCAGGTAGAGCAGGCTGCTCACGCCGTCCACGCGCAGCGCGTCGGCGTGGTACTCTTCCAGCCAGAAAAGCGCCGAGCTTATGAGGAACGAGCGCACCTCATTGCGCGCGTAGTTGAATTTGTAGGTGCCCCAGCCGGGCATGTCGCCGGATTCATAGAGCGCCGTGCCGTCAAACCGGCCGAGACCGTGCGCGTCGCGGCAGAAATGCCCCGGCACCCAGTCGAGAATGACGCCGATCCCGGCGCGGTGGCACTCGTCGATGAGATGCATCAGACCCTCCGGCTCGCCGAAGCGGGACGTGGCGGCGAAAAAGACCCGTCGCCTGATAGCCCCAGCTGCCGTCGAACGGGTGCTCCGTCACGGGCAGAAGCTCGAGATGCGTGTAGCCCATGTCCCTGATGTACGGCACGAGCGAATCGGCAAGCTCATACCAGGTATAAAAGCTCCCGTCCGGGTGCCGCCGCCACGAACCGGCGTGGACTTCATAAATATTCCGCGGCCCACCGAGCGCGCGGCGGCCGGCCATCCATTCGCCGTCCGTCCAGTTATAGGAGAGCGTGTGGATGCGCGAGGCGGTGCCGGGACGCACCTCGGCCGCGAGCGCGAAGGATCGGCCTTCCATACAACGGAGCCGTCCGCGCCCTCGATAATGTACTTATAGAGCTGTCCGGCGCGCGCGCCCATGGCATCAAAGCCGCGCCATACGCCGAGATCGCCGCGGCTGAGCCAGTGCGCGCTGTCACTCCACGAGCAGAAATCGCCCGTCACACGAACGCTCCGCGCGTTCGGCGCCCATACGGAGAACGATACGCCGTTGGGCTCTGCGCGCGCGCCGAAGAGCTTCTGCGCGTCGAAATTCGTCCCGTCGATCCAAGCCTGTTCCGGGCGGTATGTATCAAGGAAAGCCCCCTTTTTATACTTGTCTTATAATCGAAGTATAGCATACTCGTCAGCCGCTGAAAAGAGTCTGTGAAAGATTTTACCGCGTCCCGGAGGCTGCGCCGATCGTCAGGGGCGCGCGCTTCTGCCGGGCGGAAATACAGGTGCCCTTGCTGATCGACGCTTTACAGAAAGCAAGAAATGTAGTATCGTATATGTGTGAAAATTTGTACTAAGGAGAGCAGCCCATGAGAAGAAGCACGAAACGCCTGGCCGCCGCCGTACTGATCGCGGCGCTCGGCATTCTTTCCGCGTGCGGCACGAGCGCCGCGCCGGAGACCACGCCCCTTCCCACGAGCGAGCCCACCGCCGTGCCGACGGCGGAGCCGACGCCGGAACCGACGGAAGCGCCCACGCCCACGCCGACCGCGACGCCGACGCCCACGCCCGCCCCGACGGAAACGCCGGAGCCGACGGCGGAACCCACCCGGCGGAGCCCACGCCCACGCCTGCCCCGCCCGTCCCGGCGGGAACGTACACCTATGTGGACGCGGACGGCGGCGAATGGAAGCTGGAGCTGCGCAACGACGGGCTTTTTCACCATCACCGACCCGGACGGAAAGCCCCACACCGGCGAAGGCTGGTGCCCGCTGCGGACGGCTCCGTCCACTGCAGGTAGACGGACATCTACTTCGCGCCCTTCGCGTTCAACGGCGGCTGCAGCCGCTGGAAGATCTCCGGCAATACATGCACGCCGCTCGAGCGCGCCCTGACCGAAGAAATATTACATCCCGGACGCCGGAAAACGCGCCCGAACGGGGAGAGACCGCTATGTGTACAAAGGAAACCGCCAAAGAATTTCTCCGGCGTCACAACATGTTCTATGAGCAGCAGCCCTTTGAGGATCTGACGGACGCCTACGTTGCCGACATGCGCGCCGGTCTGCGCGGAGAGGCCTCTACGCTGATGATGCTGCCGTCGTTTCTTCCCGCGGCGAGCGCGCCGCGCACGGGCGAGAGCGTTCTCGTGCTCGATGCCGGCGGCACGAATCTGCGCGCCGGACGCGTCCGCTTTGACGAGGCGGGAAAGCCCGTTACGGAAGCGCTCCAAAAGCGCCGTATGCCCGGCACGCTCGGCAGGGACACAAGCGCGGAAGAGATGTTCCGCGCCTTTGCGGAGCTGCTCTCACCGTTGCGGGTGATGCCGACCGCGCGTGCATCGCGTTCTCGTTTCCGTGCGAGTGCCTGCCGAATGGCGACGGGCGCATCATCAGCATGGGAAAGGAATCGCGCGTCACCGGCGCGGAGGGAAAGCTCGTATGCGGGGCATCGAAACGGCGATGCGCGCGCTCGGCGCGTCCGGCGCTCGCCGCTGGCGGCTCATCAACGACACCGTCGGCTCCATGCTCGGCGGCATGGCATCGTGCGACCGCTCACGCTACGCCGACTTCATCGGCTTTATTCTCGGCACCGGCACGAACGCCTGCTGCCATGTGAAGGCGTGCGACGTCACGAAATCGCCCGAAACGGTGGCGATGGGCGGCGAAACGCTCGTCAATCTCGAATCCGGCTGCTTCGGCCGCGCGCTGCGCGGCACGGCGGACATCGCCGTGGACGAGGCCTCCGGGCTGCCCGGCGACCACCCGGCGGAAAAAATGATCTCCGGGGCATACTACCGTCTGCTGCTGCGCGAAACGCTGCTCCTTGCGGCAAAGGAAGGATTTCTCTCGGCGAAGAGCGGGGAGAATATCGCCGCGCTCTCCGTTACGAGCGCAATGGTGGACGCTTTTTGTCTTGACCCCATGGGCGGCAACGCCGTTGCCGAAGCGCTCGAAACGGAGAAAGGACCGCCGCTTCGCTTCCGAGATCAACACGATGCTTCTCGAGCGCGCGGCGCGCGCATCGCCGCGGCGTGCCTGTGCGCCATTCTGCGCGAGCGCGGCTTCGGCGCGGGGACGCTCACCGGCATCTGCGCGGACGGGACGATGCTCAAGCTCAACCCCGTGCTGCGTCCCCGGATGGAAAGCGCTGATCGCGGAGTATACGAAACGGCACGGTCTCGGCGCGGAATTCCTCTTCGCCGGCGATGCCACGCTCCTCGGCTGCGCCTGGGCAGCGCTCGCATAAACGAAAAAGGCTCCCGCTTGTGTAAAGGGAGCTGTCGAGCGAAAGACTGAGGGATAGTTTTCGGAAAATGATAACCCCTCCGTCAAAAAGCTTCGTTTTTGCCACCTCCCCTGTCGAGGGAGGCAAGTGGGGTTGCAGAAAACCAACTTGGCGCCCCTAACGGGGAGCTGGCAGCCGCAAGGCTGACTGAGGTAAACGACAATCCCTCCGTCTTTTGCCTGCGGCAAAACCACCTCCCTTTACACAAGGGAGGCTTCAAAAGGAACTCACCATGAAAAACTACCGAAAACCCCGTCAGGGAAAATACCTCCGCCGCGCGCGGCGCGTCTTCAAAGAAGGTCATGCTCGCGGGCTGGATATTCCTCGGCGTGATGCTCATCGCCGCGGTCGCCGCCATCATTCTGCTGCTTCCCGGACGGGACAAGACCCCGACACGGAGGGTAACCGGCCCCTTCCGTGCCGCAGCTTAACCCCGGCGCGGGCGGCAGCGCACTCAGACGGAGCAGACCGCCGCGCCCATCGAAACCGGCAAGACCGGCAGCGGGCGGCGCGTTTCCGTCAACCGGTTCGACTGCGATTACACCCTCGCCCGATACCGTGACGCTCGGCGTTTTAAGTCTGTGGATCTCACGGCACTCAGGCGAGACCGTGGCGGCGAACGTCGCCGCAAACGGCTGGGGCAGCGTGACATATTCCGTTTCGGAAAACGGCTCGCTCCTTTGCAGAACCCCAACGCCCCGGCGCTCACGCCGGACAATTACGATAAGCAGGAGGCGTTCGCGCCTCTTCCCAGCCGGAAAACGCGGCGCGGACGTTTCTGGAGCACAGCGGTCTCATCGGCCTGCTGCGCAATTACGGGCTGGAGCTCGGCACGGCGGCGGAGAACGACAACGGCGTGATCACCTTCCGCGGCACGGGCGGCACCGCGCAGAGCGAGTGCAGCGTGCGCTTCAGCTTTCTTTATACCGGCGACTTCAACCAGGCGGTCCTCCGCGCGGTGTATCTCGACGGCGCCGCGGACGTTCCGGCGCTTGCCATCAAAAAAGCGGCGTCGAATGCCGTCACATGGGACAGCGCCGACGACGGTACGGTCTCCGTGACCGCCGTGGAGCTTCGCAGCGTGCGCGGCCTGCCGTTTACGCCTTCACCTGCTCGGACGGCTCGGTCGCCTACGCGCTCGCCTGCGACGAGAGCGCGCTCGACTCCGTATCCGGCGCGTGGGAGATTTATGAGGAGACCATGCGCGACGGCCTTCGCGAATACGTCGAGATCAGCGGCGCGGAGTGACCGCCGCGCCGGAGGAAAACGTCCGTTTTTCGGCAGAATGACGGATTTCGTCCGTCTCAGTGAAACATTTTTCGCCACTGTACGGAAATGTTACACTATGAGTGAAGAAAACACGCTACTAGATGATTTACTATTTTATGCTTTACTCGTTAAAATTAGTAAATCAAACCGGGGGTCTTTTGTACATACTAACCACGCTCCGGTAAACGGGTTTGCCGTGAGGGGAAAAAAATGTATGCGTGAGGACTACAGAGAACGATTCAGAATACTCGGTCTGCGGATCGCCTACTACCGCAAGATGCGCGGCATGACGCAGGAGCAGTTCGCCGAGGCGATCGGCCGGAGCGTGAGCTTTGTGAGCCAGATCGAGGCGAACAATGCCGCCGAGGTCAAGGGCGTGTCGCTCGAAACGCTCTTTCTCATGAGCGAAAAGCTCGGCATTTCCATGGCGCGGCTCTTTGAGGACTGAAGCGCCGGAAATACATAAAGTTTATTAACGCTTCCCGCGTTTAATAAAAAAAAGTTTGAAAATCCAATAAGGAGGAGAACAAACAATGAAGAAATTCCTTGCGCTGCTTCTTGCCGTTGTCATGGTGCTGAGCCTGGCCGCGTGCGGAAGCGAGGCTCCGGCTCCCACGGAAGCCCCGGCGGAACAGCCTGCTGAGACCCCGGCCGAGCAGCCGGCTGAAGAGCCGACCGCGGAGCCTGTCGAAGAGAGTACACCGGTCCGGACACTTTCTCCATGATCGCGAACTTCGACATCACCACGCTGGACTATGTTTACAACAACAAGTCCTCCAACGGCGACTACGTCAACAACTTTGTGGAAGGCCTGCTCACCCAGGACAACCACGGCAAGCTCGTCCCCGGCATGGCTTCCGAGTGGAGCTGCAACGACGATGCTTCCGAGTGGTACTTCACCATTCGTGACGACGCCGTTTGGTCACCAGCGCCCGGCGAAGAGTACGACGCCGTTACGGCTGAGGACTTCGTCACCGGTCTGAAGCACGCTGTTGACTCCAAGAGCGAGACCCTCGGCCTCGTCGCTGACCTCATCGTCGGCCTGCGCGAGTACTCCGAAGGCACCGGCAAGTGGGAAGACGTCGGCATCAAGGCGGACGGCAACCAGCTCACCTACACCCTGACCGGTCCCTGCGGCTACTTCGACGGCATGACCACCTACACCATCCTGTGGCCCATCAACGCCGAGTTCCTCGAGTCCAAGGGCTCCGACTTCGGCGCCGTTGAACCCGACTCCATCCTCTACAACGGCTGCTACATCCTGTCCTCTCGTCCCGGCGCAGGAAGTGCGCTTCGACGCCAACCCCAACTACTACGACGCGAAGAACGTTTTCGTTCAGCACGTTGTCGTGACCTACTCCGACGGTAAGGATCCCGCCCAGAACTTCAACATGTTCGTGAACGGCGAAGTCACCTCCACCACCGTCAACCAGTCCCTGCCCGAGGTCGTTGCGAAGGCTGCCGAGCTCTATCCCGACAACCAGTACAAGAGCATGACCACCGCCACCTCTTACTGGGGCGCCTTCAACTGGGATCGCCAGATGTACGCTCTGTACAACGATCCTCCGTCTCCACCACCAGCAAGACCGACGCCCAGAAGGCTGACACCAAGGCCGCCATTCTGAACGCCGACTTCCGCCGCGCCGTTTACGCCGCTTACTCCGCGCACGCCGTTGAGGCCATCACTCTCGGCGAGGAGCACGCCGACGGCGTCATCCGCAACACCCTCGTTCCTTACACCTTCCAGACCACTTCCGACGGCCGCACCTACGGCTCCATCGTTGAGAAGTACGCCGCCGAGCTCGTTGCCGATTATGAAGGCATCGATCTGAACGACGGTCAGACGCCTGGTACAACCCCCGAGCTCGCCAAGACCTTTGCCGAGCGCGCCAAGGAAGAGCTGGGCGACAGCGTCTCCGAGTGGCCCATCCACATCGACGTTCCTGTCTACGCCGCTTCTGAGAACCAGAAGAACATGCAGCTCGCGATGAAGAAGTCCATCGAGGACGCCATCGGCGAATACGCCGTCATCGACCTGCAGTTCCTCGAGGGCAACTCCTCCGTCTACTACTCCTCGTTCTACAACCAGCCCACCGGCGAAGATAACTCCATCGACCTCGTGTTCGGCGCCGGCTGGGGTCCCTGACTACGGCGATCCTCTGACCTACCTGCACTGCTTCGACATCCACGACGGCGACATGCTCAACTACTCCGGCATCAACATCGAGAGCCAGGGTCAGTCCGACGAGCAGAAGGCCGTTCTCGAGACTCTCGGCCTCAATGAGGTCCAGGAGGTCGTTGATCAGGCTACCGCCGCCACCGGCGACGAGCGCATCGAGCTCTTCGCGAAGGCCGAGGCCATGCTGCTCACCAACGGCATCCTCCGTCCTTACTCCACCAGCGGCGCGAACATCTCCATCAGCAAGGTGAAGCCCTTCACCGTTGGCTACGGTCTCTACGGTCAGGCTGCTTACAACCAGGTGCCGTACTTCCAGTACATGCAGCTCCTCGACGAGCCTGTGACTACTGCCGAGTACGAAGCCGCGAAGGAAGCCTGGATGGCCGGCAAATAATTGCTGAACAGCAACAGCACAAGCACTGACTAATTGAACAGAGAGCCGGGCGGCCATGCTTCTCGGCTCTTTCTTGTACCGATTGACAGGCTTTTGTCCCCTGTCAACCGATGCTTATCTTTGTAAGGAACGGTACCACCTATGAGAAAAAGGATATATCTGAACCGCCTGCTGCGCTCGCTCGTCTCCATTTTGATCATCATGCTCATCGTGTTTACGATGGTCTATACGTTGGTGCCGCGTGACAACATCTTCTTTGAAGACAGCACATACCGCAAGCTCGGCGGAAAATCCGACGATAAACCGAATACGTTTATTCAACCTGGCAGAAGCTCGGCTATCTGAACTACGTCCGCATCAACGACTACTGCCTTAATCTCTATGAAGCCGGCAGCCCGGAAATGATCGCCGCTATCGAGCCAGATTCTCCCGAAAGCCAGGCCTTTGTGGAGCAGTATTCCGCGCAGGGCTATACGATCGCCAATTATCTGCAGAGCGGACGCTACTATGCCTATAAGGACACGCCCGTCATCAAGCGCATGGCGAACTGGCTTTGCCCATCTGATCGTGATCGATACTCCCTGGTCTGTCAAGGATGAGACGAACCCGGATCTTGAGCGCGGCCTTCGCTTCGGCACGACGCCCACCGGCGGCGTGGCTCTCATCGGCAGCGGCACGACGCACAAGTACCTGCTGTATACCGACAGCCGCTTCCCGTGGATTCATCAGAACATTATCACGCTGAACTTCGGCACCTCTTATCCGACCTATCAGGGCCGGACGTGCTCCGCGTGCTTTTCCAGTCGCAGGGCACCGAGGTCAAGCGCCCTGTCACCTTTGAAACCGGTTATGAAGCCGAGTCCGGAATCATTTTCGGCTCGCTTAAGTATAAGTCCGTTCTCGACAGAATGGACATGAAGAAATTCACCGACCATTACGCGACCTTTGAAACCCAGAAAAACCAGCCCTCGATGATCGGCACCTCGTTCATCATGGGTCTCTTCGCCATGGCGGTCGCCTACATTCTCGGACTGCCGTTCGGCGTTCTCATGGCACGGAACAAGGGATAAGTTCGCCGATAAGCTCGGCATGGTGTATATCATCTTCATCATTGCCGTGCCGTCGCTCGCGTACATCTATCTCTTCCGCTATCTCGGCACAACGCTCTTCAATCTGCCGTCGGTCTTTACGACCTACGGCTACCGGGCGACGCGATCCTGGATCCTGCCCATCATCTCGCTGGCGCTGCCGTCTATTGCGAGCCTCATGCTCTGGACGCGCCGCTATGTTGTGACCAGATGAACTCCGACTATGTGAAGTTCGCCAAGGCCAAGGGCCTCAACCAGCGCGAGATCTTCAGCGGACATATTTTCAAAAACGCCGTCATCCCCCATCGCGCAGGGCATCCCCGTCTCTCGCGGCCTGCATCACCGGCGCGATCATCACCGAGTCCATCTATTCCGTCGGCGGCATGGGCAAAAATGCTGCCCAACGCCATCAACCAGTACAACAACGTTATGATCGTGGCGCTCGCGTTCATCTTCTCCACGGTATCGGTGCTGTCGGTGCTGGCGGGCGACATTGTTCTCACGAAGGTCGATCCGCGTATTTCGCTCAGCGAGAAGGCAGGGAGGTCGTAAATGAATACCGAAAATATCGATAAGAGCCTCTTTGAGTTTGCAGCCTTCGACGAGCTGGAATCGGAGCACATTGCCGCTCCGCGCTACTCCTACTGGAAGTCCGTGTTCCGCACGTTCTTCAAGAACAAGTTTACGGTCATCGTATCGATCCTGCTGATCGCCGTTGTCGCGTTCGCTCTCATTCAGCCGACGCGCTCCGGCTACAGCCCCATCGATACGCCGAACATCAACAACGCCGAGATGAAGTTCCTGAAGCCGAGCGCCGAGCACATCTTCGGCACCGACCACGTCGGCAACGAGGTATTTGACGCTGTCTGGGCGGGCGCGAGAAACTCCATCATCATCTCCTTCGTCTGCACGGCCATCAATATGCTCGTCGGCATTCCGATCGGCGCGCTCTGGGGCTTCTCAAGAAGATGGACAAGTGGATGATCGAGGTCTACAACATCATTTCCAACGTCCCGTTCCTGCTGCTCGCCATGATCCTCTCCTACATCCTCGGCGCCGGTATGCGCTCGCTCATTATCACGATGACGTGTACCGAGTGGATCTTTGTCGCGTACTTTATCCGCACGCAGGTCATGATCATCCGCGACCGTGAGTACAACATGGCGTCCAAATGCCTCGGCACCAGGACGTGGACGATGATCGTGAGAAACATCCTGCCGTACCTCATCTCCGTCATCATGACGTATGTGTCCCGGCAGATCCCCTCGCTCATCTCCTACGAGGTGTTCCTCTCTACATGGGCTCGGTCTCGGCACGACCAACGCGTCCCTCGGCCAGTCCATCTCGCTCTATACCTCTTATATGAACGGCTATCCGCACCTGTTCTGGATCCCGGTCGGCGTTCTGGCCTTTATCTCCATCTCCCTCTACATCGTGGGACAGAAGCTCGCCGACGCAGCTGATCCGCGCACGCATATGTGAGGGGGCAGAGTAATGGCAGATAACAGAAACATCGTTCTGTCCGCAAAGGACATTGAAGTTAAATTCCGCGTCCGTGACAATTACCTCACGGCCATCCGCGGCGTGTCCCTCGACCTTTACGAGGGGCGAAACGCTCGCCATCGTCGGCGAGTCCGGCTCGCGGCAAGAGCGTTTTTCACCAAGACGTTCACCGGCATGCTCGAGTCCAACGGCTCCATCACCAACGGCTCGGTCATGTTCGAGGGCAAGGACCTTACCAAGCTCAAGACCGATAAAGGACTGGGAAGGCATCCGCGGCGCAAGATCTCCACGATCTTCCAGGACCCGATGACGTCGCTGAACCCGATCCGCACGATCGGCTCGCAGATCACCGAGGTCATTGAGAAGCACCAGGGCATTTCCCGCGGCGACGCGAAGAAGCAGGCCATCGAGCTTATGGAGCGTCGGCATCAGAACGCCGCCGACCGCTTCGACGAGTATCCGTTCCAGTATTCCGGCGGCATGCGCCAGCGCATCGTCATTGCGATCGCGCTCTCCTGCCACCCGAAGATCCTCATCTGCGACGAACCCACGACCGCTCTGGACGTTACGATCCAGGCGCAGATCATTGCGCTCATCCGCGATCTGCAGAAGGAACTCAAGTTCACCACCATCACATCACGCATGACCTCGGCGTTGTTGCGAACGTCGCCGACCGCGTCGGCGTTATGTACGGCGGCCAGATCATCGAGTACGGCAACGTGGAGGAAGTGTTCTTCGATCCGCGCCACCCGTACACCTGGGCGCTGCTGCTCCAGCCTGCCGCAGCTCGGCATCAGGGGCAGGAGCTCTACTACATCACCGGTACTCCGCCGTCTCTGTACAACCAGATCAAAGGGCGACGCCTTTGCCCCCGCAATGAGCACGCGCTGAAGATCGACTTTGAAATGGAGCCGCCGTTCTTCCCGGTGAGCGAAACGCACTATGCCAAAACGTGGCTTCTGGATCCCCGCGCGCCGAAGCTCGAAAAAGCCGGAGATCATTCAGGATCTGCACGAGAAGATCAAGAAGATGACCGATAAGGGAGGTGCCTTCCATGTCGAATAATAACGCCGATAGAGAGGTCATCCTCTCGATCAGCCATGTGGACATCTCCTTTGACGTCGGAGGCAAAAAAATTCGTCGCCGTAAAGACGCGAATTTCGACATTTATAAAGGGCGAGACCTTCGCCCTCGTCGGCGAGTCCGGCTCCGGCAAACGACGCTGGCCGCGCCATTATGCGCATCAACCCGTGCAGCAACGGTGAGATCCTCTTTGAGGCAAGCGCATTTCCGGCAAGATCTCCCGCGAGGAAGACCGCAACGTTGTCCGCAACATCCAGATGATCTTCCAGGACCGGCGGCGTCGCTCAACGAGCGCGCCACCATCGAGTACTGCATCTCCGAGGCCTGTACAACTTCCACCTTTATAAGAACGAGGAAGAGCGTATCGCCAAGGTCGATCAGGCGCTCAAGGACGTCGGTCTGCTGCCCGAGCACAAAGTCCCGTTATCCGCACGAGTTCTCCGGCGGACAGCGTCAGCGCGTCGGCATTGCCCGCGCGATGATCATGGACCCGAAGTTGATCGTGGCGGACGAGCCGATTTCCGCGTTGGACGTTTCCATCCGCGCGCAGGTGCTCAACCTGATGAACAAGCTCAAGGCGGAAAAGAATCTCACGTACCTTTCATCGCGCACGACCTTTCGGTCGTCCGGTTCATTGCCGACCGCATCGCCGTCATCCATCTCGGCGAGATCGTGGAGATCGCGGATTCCGAGACACTGTTCCAGTGCCCGCTGCATCCGTACACCATCTCCTGCTCTCCGCCGTGCCGATGCCCGACCCGGTCGTTGAACGGACTCGCCGCGCCATCGTGTACGACCCCTCCAAGCTGGACCGTCCGGCGCGCTGCGCTCCCTGCGCGAGATCCGCCCCGGTCACTTCGTCTTTGCCACGGACAAAGAGATGGAAGGCTACGAGAAGAAGCTCGCCGAGATCGAGAACGCAAAGAATCAGTAAAAAGACGTAGGCGATAAAAAGCGCCGCCGCCATATATACGGCTCCAAGGAAGAGAGGATAGTTGAAAGACGCCTCTCTTCTTTCTTTCTGGTTCGCCTTGTACGCCTCAAAGGTCTGCTTCGGCGCGTTGCTGCGCGCGCGGCGCATCACATAGCTGCTGATGTCAAAGTCGCCGTGGAGATAGAGCGAGTAGACAACACCCGCGATGAGCAGGATCGCCGCGACGATCGTCAGACAGTCGGTGAAAATGAGCAGCCGCTGCGACGAGGCCATGACGACACGCGCAAGCGGATACAGAAGCGTTACGATAACGTGTGTGAGCAGCGTCTGCGGCTTGATGTTTTTAAGCGTTTTTTCAGTTTCTTCATTGGGCATGCTCCCGATAGTTTGAAAGATTTGTATTCTTATATTTTATCAGAAAAAAACTGCCCCGTCAATAAAAACGGCGCGGACCGGATGATGATATGAAAAAGAGAAACGATGCCGGGCTGAAGGCGCAGGCGCGAGGTCTGGCGTTTGAGCCTTCCGGCGATACTTACACAAATAACGACGATCGCCATGCAGTACCATCGACTCCGCGATGGTCGGCGCGCTCGGCGCGAACGCCTCGGCGTCCATCGGCCTTGTATCGACGAGCACATGGCTGATCGGCGGCATCATCGGCGGCGTTTCGGCGGGCTTTTCCGTGCAGGCGTCGCACCGCATCGGCGGCGGGGACGACCGCGCGCGCGCACCGTTGTGCGGCACGGCCTTGTGACCGGAATGCTGATCGCGGTGATCCTTGCCGCGCTCGCCGCGCTCATCAGCGAGCCGCTCCGCGCTGGCTTCACGGCGATGAGGCGATCCGCGCTGACGCGTGCGCGTATTTCCTGACGTTTGCGCTCATGGTGCCGTTCTCGCAGCTCAACTCGCTGTGCGCCTCGTTCCTGCAAAGCGCCGGAGATATGGTCTCGCCAAGCGTTCTGAACGCGGTAATGTGCGTGCTGGACGTTTTCTTCAACGCGCTCTTCATCCCGCGCTGCGGCGTTTTCGGCGCGGGTCTCGGCACGGCGAGCGCGTGCGCCGTGGTAAGCCTTCTCATGGCGGCGCAGTGCCTGCTGCGAAATCCGCATCTGCACATGCGCCGGAAGGAGAAGGACACCGTTCGCGGCGCGATACTGAAAAAGGCGTTCCGCATCGGGTTCCCCGTGGCATTGCAGGAGGTGTTCCTCTGCGCGGCGATGGTCGTGCAGACGCGCATCATCGCGCCGCTCGGCGCGGTGGCGGTCGCAGCGAACTCGTTCGCGGTCACGGCGGAGGGCTTCTGCTATATGCCGGGGTACGGTCTCGGCGCGGCGGCGGCAACGCTCGTCGGGCGGAGCGTCGGCGCGGGGGAAACAAGGCTCGCCCGCCAGCAGGGGAACATATGCACCGCGATGGGCGCGCTCTTTATGGCAGTGACGGCGGGGATCATGGCGCTGATCTGTCCGTGGGTATTCCGGCTGCTGACGCCGGACGGGAGTGTGCGCGCACTCGCCACGCAGGTGCTTCGCATCGCGCTGCTCGCCAGCCGCTCTACGGCCGTCGCGGCCGCTGCGCGGAACGTTCGTGCCGAGCATTATGAATCTATGCAGCATCTGGATCGCGGCTGCTCGTGCTCGTGCCGCGGCTGGGACTGCGGGCATGTGGATCGGGCGATCGAGCTATGTGCGCGGACTACTGATGCCTTCCGGCAGCTCACAACGAAATACTATGAATCAAAAAGGAACTGGTATGCATTTACCGGTTCCTTTGAATTTATGAAAAAGCCTCGAGTTTGCGCCCGCTGGCGGCTTTTCTCCGGCGACATGTGCGTCGGAGAAAATACTCGGCTCGCAAACGTGCGGCTGGGAAGTGCGCTGCGGCGAGCCGCTGACCATCAAACAAACCCCTCAACGGGTGGGGTTTTTGCGCCCAGCAGGCGCAAATAAATGTTTTAACCATTTTCTCCGGCGACATGTGCGTCGGAGAAAATAAGAGAAACGTGCGGATACGTCGGCTCGATGATCCATCTTCGAAAACCGCTCGCCCCAGTCGTCGATGATGATCTGGTTGCCGTTCTCATCCACGCCGTTCGTGCCGCCGGGCATGTAGTACATCTCAAAGAAATCGCGCATCTCGTAGTAATCGGGTTGTACCGCCAGATGCCGCCGGCTACGGCTCGCAGCCGTCATAAGGAAGAGCGTCGTGTCCGGCAGCGCGTTGGCGAGCTGCCGCCGCTGCGCGCCGGAAAGCGGGATGCTCCGGGTACCAGAAGGTCGAGCTGCGTCATCTGCGAGAGCGTGTTCCAGACGTTGTCCGCCCGCACCTTCATATAGCTCAGATTGAGCGCCTTGAGCGCCGTGCACTCGAGCAGGGGAGAAAGGTCGGTCACGTTCGTCTGGATCTCAAGATACCAGTCCTTTGCGCGAGCGGCGATAATATCCGTGATCGGGTTTTCCGCGATGATGAGATACGTCATGTGCGGCATATACTGCAGAAAGCTCAGATCGGTGATGTTCATGTGGCCGATGTCGAGCCCCTTGAGATCGGTGCAGTATTTCCAGCAGTCGATGTCGTCGTTCGTGAGATAGACCTTGTTGTCACCCACGCGGCGGCGATGAAGTACTGCGCATCGGTGCGCAGATAATAGTTCCCGAAATAGACCTTCCAGACGATGCGGATGTTCTCAAGTTTCTGATTGAGCGCGTCAAGCTGTTCATAGGAGAGATTCGTGTCGCACATATCGACCTGCGTGAGCTTCGGGAGCTCGGCAAACGCGGCCTCGAGCGCGGACACGTCGGCGATGGAATAGTTATTGAGATCGATAAACTCGGTGTTTCCACTCGAACGTCTGCCCCTCGACCGAAACCGTCCAGCCGGCGGAAAGATTTTCGTGCTGTTCCACAAAGGCAAGCCGGTCGGCTACCGGCGCGGTGCAGCCTGTGAGATCGACCGAGCGGAGACGCGGCAGCAGATCGAGCGCCGAGGTGAGCTGCGCGAGCGTCGCGGCGTCCTCATGCGGCGAGGAGAGCTCCGTGGTGATGTTGGGAAACGGTCTGCGAGCCGATCTGCACATTCCAGAAAAAGCTGATGTTGGGGTAAGCCGAGACGAGCGAGTGCTGCTCGTCGATAAAGACGGCGTCCGGCAGATTCACGGTGCGAACGGCCGGAAAATGCGCGAGCTGCGAGAGAAGCTCCATGGCCGTCGGCACGGTGCCGGCAGCGGTGAAGCTCCACGGCGTCGGAATCGAACCACTGTCCGCCGATGCAGAGACTGTACCGCATTTCGCAGTCCGGAAGCTCCGCGCGGAGCGTTTCCATCGCGTCCGGCTGCGTACAGTGGTTCACAGTGAGCGAGCGGAGGTTTTCAAAAAGCCGGAGATTCTCCCAGTCGTTCGGCAGATCCTCAAGCGTGAGCGACTCCGTGCCGCTCTCGTGCGGCTCGTCGTTGAGATACACGGAATAGAGCACGCGGCAGCCGGGGTGCTTGGCGCGGAATTCATCGAGCGCCTCGGCGGAAAGCTTGTTCTCACGCACATCCAGCTCCGTGAGCGCGGTGCACCTGTCGAGCGGGGGAGAATCGGTGAGCCCGCCGCGCAGATCAACATCGCTGCGCTTACCGGGATGAACTGCTGCCCGAGCCGGACATACCGCGAGAGGATGACCCCCGCCGCGGCGCGCCGCGAGGATGACGCCGCGCAGTATCACGCGGGCGACGATTTTCGATTTGTCGTTCTTTTTTTTGCATCGGAAGTCCTCCGGGAATCAATAACCCCTAGTATTTTTGTGGACGGCGGCGAGCTCCTCCTCGGTCATGCGCTCTACGGTGTCGCCCTTGATGTCCATATAATACATGTGAAACGCGTCGCGCATGTCGTAATAATCCTCGTCATAGCGCCAGGTGCCGCCGGTGGATTCGTCGCCGGGCGAGCACCAGACCTCGGTGTTCGGGAGCGCCTCCCGGGCGCTTTGACCTGCGCGTCGCGCTCATGTACGTTCCGGTGCACCAGAGCCGCCGCAGCCACGTCATCTGCGAGGAGCGTTTCAAAAAGCGCGTCCGGCGGCGTGCTGATGTAGCATACGTTCAGATCGCGCAGCGCCGTGCAGCCAAGCAGCGGCGTCGGGTAACCCACGGCGGTGTTGAAGAGCTCGAGCCATTCGAGCTCCTTGAGATTTTCGAGCGGCGAAATGTCGTAGACAAGATCGTCGGCCAGAATGAGATGGCGCAGGTGCGGCATGTTCGCCACGAACGGCACTGCGCTCAGATGGCAGTGGCCGAGATCGAGCGAGCGGATGCTGCGGAGATAGTACAGCCCGCGCGGTCCCTGCTGATGGACGTTCATCTTGAACCCGCGTCGGATTCGTGATGAAATAGTCGAGTCGGACGGGACGAAGAACAACATAGATGCGGGCGTCCACACGAACGATCACATCCGGAAACGCCTCCTGCAGCGCGCCCATCTCCTCATCGGTGAGACCGCAGTCGGTCATATCGACACGGCGAACGCGCGGCAGAGCGGGGAGCGCTGGATACCTCCGCAGCCGGCGTCCTCGATCTTTATGCCGCGCAGGTCGATCTCCTCATCGTCCCAGCGGACGGTGACGCCGTAAAAGCTCGACCGGCGCGGGCGTCGCGGTCGGGCGCGGCGTCGGTGCGGGAGACGCCGTCTCATTTTACTATGACGGCGGCGGGGGCCGCTCGTTCGCGCCACGCGCAAAGAATAAAAGCGCGGCTGCGGCGAAAGAATAGTACAAGGCTTCGTTTCATTTTCTCACCCGGTGATAATGATCTGGTTGCCGTTTTCGTCCACGCCGTTCGTGCCGCCGGCCATGTAGTACATGCCGAAAAAGTCGCGCATTTCAAAGTAATGCGGGTGCTCGCGCCAGGTGCTGCCGGTCGGCTCGCCGTGCGCGGCGAGATACATTCGGTGTCCGGCAGCGCCGTTTGCAGCTCTTCGAGGCTGTTCGGCATGAATTGTTGCCGCAGTACCACAGCCGTTCGAGCTGCGGCATGTTGACAAGCGTTTCAAGGCATTTGGCGGGGCGGCAGTAGATATAGGAAATGTTCAGGTCGGTGAGCGCCTTGCAGTTTTGCAGCGGGGAGATACTCGCACTTCGTCCAGAACATTTCAAGATAGGTGAGCTCCTGCAGCTCGCCGATGGC
>VOFB01002692.1_pt1 | contig 20992 bp, 34 predicted proteins | sample 5384141 | NCBI WGS metagenome assembly VOFB01 (sample SAMN12384721, study PRJNA508395) | human gut metagenome | isolation source: healthy gut A | host: Homo sapiens | reverse complement strand
GCGTTACGTATTGCTTACGGTTCTGTAGGTCAGCAGGGCGTAGGTCAGAAGCAAAAGCGGTTATATTCGCAGTCATGTTGCCCTTATCGCATGGATTCAGCTTAAAATAACACGTTCAAAGAGAGGAGCAGATGTAATGAGACGGCAAAAAGCCTTATCACGGTTTTAATTTATATTCTGCTTCGCAGCAGCTCGCGCCTCGTGCTTTATAGCACCCATTATTATTGTCGCGTTCAACTCGTTTTAAAAACAAGCTGTATATAATGAGCACACCATTTGAATTTCCCTAACAGGCAACCTTGAGGGCGGGAATTATTTACGCGGTATTATAAACTCAGGCTTTTCGGCAAAGCATAACATCACTGCTCACAGGCTTCTTTCCTGACGCATGGAGCACGGCTGTAAACAGTCTGGCAGTAGGCGCGTTCGGACGCTCACTGTTTATAACGGTATTTTCTGTTCTGCTTTATACTGATTTGCGCGTCTATGTGCGCGTGGTATAGGTTAAACCGCCCGACTCAAAGTTTTGCAGGGCATTCTACTATATTCTCGTTTCAGTATGGTCGTACCGTTTCAGATGGTCATGTACACCATGACATCAACCGTCGCCAAGCTGTCCCTTTAACAATCCCGTTGGAATTATCTTTGTATATTTAGGGTTCGGTGCCGGGCTTTCTGTATTTATGCTCGGGATTTGTAAAAGTGTACCCATGGAAATAGAAGAGGCGGCAATGATAGACGGCTGCAACCCGCTGCAAACCTTTTTGAGTTGTTTTCCCGTTTTAAAGCCTATTGACGGTACCGGTTGCCACTTTTAGAAACGATGTGATATGGAACGATTATCTTTGCCATCTTGTTCTCGGCCCCAAGTTCAAGACTACCTGGCGGTATTAGCCTGCCGCGCAGGGCGCGTACGGCTCGGTTGACTGGGGTCTGCTCTATGGCAATGCTGGTGCTGGCGATAATCCTGATTATCATTTTCTATCTGTTCGGACAGAAGTATGGCTATCGAGGGCGCTGGCCGTTATGCCGTTAAGGATTTAAGAAATACGGCAGCAATATGCCGCCGTATTTTTTTGCATCGATAATGCTTCCGCTGTTGCTAACCACTGAAAAATCATCGTTTACAGTCGCATCTCAAACTTGAATACTCGATGTTATTAAATACAAAGCTTATTTATTCTCCGTTTTAAACACTTGGCTTACATAGGTCATTACATTATCTTGTTTGTTATGATTTCCGAAATCATCAGATAAATCAAAAGTACCTAATGCTCTGTTTTTATCATAAACGGGCGTCAGTGTCAGAGTGTCTATATCAGATTGTATCTTAACAGAATTTTCATTTAGAGTAATCACTGCACGACTATTGCCGCCTTTTTAGAGTAATTGTCGCTGTACTGCCGGTTTCCGCATAGGTTATATCGTCCCACACAGTATTTTCGCCGTTTGACGTGATATATATTCCCGCCGCCCTGCCTTTTGGCTCCGTATAAATCGCACCGTCCATAACCGGCAGATTACGATATTCGCACGCTGAAGTTGTACATGGAACATGAAGATAATTTTCCTCATACATATCGTTAAATATATAAAAATCACGAAAAGCGCACAACACCGTTTTCCCACATTACATTTGTCCGGTAATAGCGGCTGCTGTAACACAGACTTACGCCCGCAGTCGTTCCAGTCAGTCATCGCCTTAAGAGTCTGGGCGGGGTTACGCTGAAATTATCAAGAAACCACTTTCCGCCTTTGAGAGTCATAACCTCTGCCCTGCCTTCATCTGCCATCTTTTGATGTACGGATACTGGAATTCCAAACCTTTGCCCATTCTGTCCCAACCGAAACTATTTTCCCTGTCCTGCCTGAGTATACTGGATTGAAATTCCGCTACCGCAGAACGTCTCTTTCATAAACCAATCAACCCATACCAGATCCACCGCCCGGATTCCATACGGGCTCAAGGGTTGGTATTCCATCATTATTATAATCCGTAACCTGATAGTCATAAGCATAAATAGCATCCGAACCGAGCATTCGAAAAAAGCGGGCATATTAATCTGATTTTCAGGATTATTTGCCGGGCAGAACATATTATTCACAGACGGATAATACGCACCGTTATAATATCCGCCCCTGCATTGTATATCCGTCTGTCCCCACCTGGTCACGGCAGATACAGCAAGCCTTAACATGATATTTTTTCGGAAAGGTATTTCATAGAGACAGCATCAATATGCCACGAACCAACACTTTCTGGATAATATCCGAAAATGCTTTTAAACCTGCTCATTGTTTCATCAATAAGTCTAATACGATCTTCGGGACTATAGCCTACGAGAAATCCTACGTCACAGTGCCAGTCCCACGGATATCTTCCTCGCCATTTAAGACCGACCTTTTCAGTTAGCGGCTGAACTATTTCAAACCAAACGCCTATCTCACAAACGTCGCTGCATGATTTCATAAGCTCAATATAAACATCATCGGTAAAAGCATCATACTGAAGTAAAAACGTAGACTTCAGGCCGTATCTGCGTGCAAGCTTTATCTGTTCCTTTACAGGAGTTACAAGATCCTTCGGTCTGCGAGGTTCTACATCACGTATAAAATTTATTATATTTATAATATTTTTCACAAGCATATCTCCCTTCGTTAAAGTATGATAGCATATTCAATTTCTGCTGTCAACAAACGTAGACATAATGTAATGTTTGTGATATAATTTTAAAAAATTTAAGGAGGTCACAAAATGTCCGATTGAAACAGCAATCTGTATTTAAAATTTGAGGTGCAGAGAACGCTTCCCGCAAAAGACCTTGCAGCAAAAATCCTCATTAAAAATACCGAAAAATAATAGACATAGGCTGCGGTCCGGGAAACAGCACTGCCGTGCTGCAAAGTGTATTCCCCAACGCAAAAATAACCGGTATTGACAGCTCACCCGATATGATAAAGCGTGCAAGACAAAAATCACCCGGAGCTTTTGTTTGAGATGTGTACAGCCTGTGATATCAAAAAGCGGATATGACGTAATATTCTCAAATGCCTGCCTGCAGTGGGTAGATAATCATAAAGAGCTGCTGCCGCAGCTTATGAACAAGCTCAACATAGGCGGTATACTCGCGGTGCAGATGCCGATAAATGCAGATGAACCCCTGTACCGTCTGATTGATGAGACTGTGCACAGCAAAAGATATGGGTTTGCGCCGTCACTTCATGAGCAAAACACCACGCTGCCGCCCGAGAGGTATTTTTGAAATACTGTCAGATGCAGCAAAGATTTTGATATATGGGAAACGGTATACTATCACCGTATGCCCTCTCACAGCGCACTTTTGACTGGGTAAAAGCACCCGTCTGCGCCCTTATCGTGAAGCGCTTGAAAATACAGATAAGCAGCATTTTGAAAACGAGCTTTTATCCGGGGTCAGGAAACTTTACAAACCCAAAAAAACGGTGAAATGATTTTCCGTTTCCGCAGACTGTTTTTACAGCGTCAAAATAAAACAGGGCTTTAATGCAGCCCTGTTTTTAATTTACAGTTCAACCGCGCCGCCTTTTTCAAGCGACCTTATAATGCCGTCGCGTATTTTAATGCCTTCAAGTATTCCTCATGAGATACAGGCGGCACTTTGCTTTTTAAAACTTCAGCATAGCGTTTGTCAGCAGCTGAAAGAAATCGCTTTTAGCCTGTATAAGCTCACGCGTGTCGCCGTTTTCGACAACCGCGCCGTAACCGATACCCTTGCAGCCCTGACAGTAAAAAATATCCGCCTTTCTGCCGTCGGAATAAATTACATGTGCTATAAAGCGGGATTTATCACCAAAAGTCTCAAGCTTCACCGCGCCGCAGCCCATAAGCCGGGCACAAATTTCAATCGGATGAATTACCTCTATTTCAAAATTGTGCCCTGCACCGAAAGCGACTGCACCGTCAGCCCGGTTTATACCGTCAAACTCACTGCAAAAGCGCAGAGACGACGAGCTGAAAAGCGGTGCCGCAGCGCCCGGCAAGCTCAATGATTTCAAGCGCAGTATGAAAATCCGGCGCAAAGGTCTTATCCATAAAAACCGGCTTTGAAAACGGAAAAACAATCTTTGCATAATCTAAATGATTTTCGGGATTATCAGGTGAGAGTATAATTAAAAAGTCGCATATTTTGCATACATCTTCAATAGTATCGCAGCTGATAGCACCATACTTTTCACACCACTTGTCTGTTGTCAGTCCGCCCTTGGAATCTATCTGCGCCCATGCATAAAAGGCACAGCTCTCATCGGCGGCATTTTTAATCCATTCGGGATAATGGTTTGCATGATATTCGTCAAGATAATAATCAATAAAGCCTATTTTCACAGATACACTTCCCTATTCTTTTTTTGGCAGATTCATATATCGCATCAAGCAGCTTCTGGCTTTCGAGAACATAGTCGATATGTGATACAGACCTGCCGCCCTCGCGGATTATTTTTATAAACTCCCTGTCCTCGCACTCATAGTGCAGCGGAATATCGCCCTCACTCTGAAATACATTCAAATCCGAGTCAAACATCCTGTAATGACCGCCGTATGTCAGGCGCACACCCGCCTTATCGCCCAAGAAGTCAATATACATCTTTGAATCGTCGTCTATATTCTGCGCCCAAGCGCCGTTAAAGGAAATCGTCGCCTTGTCAGTGCGGATATAGCCTGTCACAAAATCCTCAACATCGTTTATACCGTCCAAAACGGGCGGACCTGCCCACATAGTTTCATATTTATAATCGGGTATATTCTTTGCCATCTCACTGTATGTATTCGTTGTTACGCTTTTTATTTTCGCACCGTCAAGAATAACCAGAATGAGGTCAAAGAAATGTATGCCCCAATCTATAAGCACGCCGCCGCCGCTCCGCCTTTGTCGTAAATGCGCCGCCAAGCCCCGAATACTGCGCTTGGCACGGAAATTACAGTAAACATGATATACATTTCCCAGCTTTCCGCTTTTGGCAAGCTCGCGTATCTCAGTAACCGACTTGTGAAAACGGTTGCAGACGCCAATATTCAGAGTAAGTCCCTTGAATTTGCAAGCTGCGCCATCTCGACAGCAAGCGGGTAATTAACCGTTATCGGTTTCGCAAAAGACATGCTTGCCCGCATTCAACGCATCCATTGTTATTCTGTAATGGGCAAAATTCGGTGTCAGGACATATACAGCATCCACCTCACTGTCACGCAGCGCCTCATTATAATCGGTTACAGCGTGCAGAGCACCGTATTTTTCCTTTTGCCTTCAGAGCCTTCTGCCCTATGATATCGCATACATATTTAATCTTCACATCTGAAAGCTTTGAAAGCGCCGGAAGATGAGCCGTCTCGGCAATGCGGCCACAGCCGATGATAGCAACTGTTGTTTTCATGATCTAACTCCTTTGCATTATTTGTACATATCATAGCACCGATAAAAACATATTGCTTTATCATTTGTAACATTGAAATTTATCATTTTATGTGCTAATATAGATTTAATGATAACATTAAGGTGAAAAAATGTACGACAGTAAATATCATTACGACAATAATTTTTCCATAACCCCATAATAGGCGATGATTTTACATATATCAGCTGGGTGAGCTTTTACAGCAATGAAAAAACTGCATTTAAAGAGCATCGGCAAAGATGCGACGAAATAAGTCTGATACTTTCCGGCAGAGGATATTTTTATTCCGACGGTAAAAAATTGATGTACAGCCCGGAGACTGCTTTATTTCGTTCAGGGATGAGCTGCATTATATTGAAAATCAGAACGGCGAACCGCTGCGTTTTTATTTCTGCGGTTTCACTGCAAAAAGTCAGCGGGCGGAAAAAAAATAAATCGGATAAAAGCATTTGGCATCCACAGAATAGAATGCAGTGACGCAAAAATATTTTATCCGCAATGATTGACGACACGTGGCAATGTGCGCCCATGAGCAGTGAAATGACCGACGCGCGGCTTACAGAGCTTGCAATAACTCTGCTGCGGCATATAACGACCGGGGAAAATTGCCGCATCGGTTGTGAATTCAACGCAAAGCACCCGCCGCTTGTCTACCAGATAACCCGATATCTTGAGACGCATATTTACGAGCCGGACGCAATAGGACGGCTTGAGCATGAATTCAATTACAATTACAGGTTTCTGTCTGAGCTTTTTTCAAGAAGTATGCAAAAGACGCTGCGCAGTTACTTTTTCAGAACTGCGAATGGAGCGCGCAAAAGAAATGCTTGACAGCGGAAAAAGTGTCACCGAGACGGCTGAGCAACTTGATATTCCTCATTGCATCCGTTTTCAAGAGCATACAAAAATCACTTTAAAATATGCCCGTCAAAAACAAAGAGATAATATAATTTTCCCGCCGCTATACATTTTGTACCGCGGCGGGATTTTTACGCCCGTGTTTTCGGCAGCGCTCCATATACTCTTTTAGGCGGCATACCCACCCTGCTTTTGAAGATACGCGAAAAGCAGTAAATGTTAGTATACCCGACAGCTGCACAGACCTGGGAAACGTTCATGTCCTCCTCCTCAAACATACGCTTTGCCTGGCGCATACGGTAATCGATTATATAATTCTGAGTGCTTTTGTTTTTTATATGTCTTAAACAACCGTGAGAGATAGCTTCGCTCAATACCCAAAATATTCGCAAGACTCTCAACACTTAAATTCTGATTGTAATTCTGCTTAATATATTCGACAGCACGGGTCATATAGATATTCTTTGTCGGTATTTTTTATCCGTATAATGCTCGTATACGCTGTTTATGAAATCATAAACGCAAGCAATATACCGTAATCCGAGCTGTATGTCTTGGCGCACTCGGTTACCATATCACGCGCCGAATCGGGTATTTTTCCGTTACTGCCGAAATTAAGCAATATTCCCCGCTCGCGCTTTTCAATCAAAGATATAAGCTGCTTTACTGAATCGCCGCCAATCTTTATATAAATAAGCTCCGCCGGCTCGATACTGTCCGCCTTTATTCCTACGGTCATGCCGCCTGTAATAAGTATTCCGTTGCCCTTTGTAACGGTATACCGTCTTTCCGACTCTGTAGCAACGCCTTTTCCGTCACTCACAACAAGCAGCGCAGCGCCGCCGTTTGATGTAAAGCTGTCAGTCTGAGACGGGTTATACTCCCTGTATGAGCACGCTTCCAGCCGCACATCGGGAAATCTATGTGAGGAATAATTAAAATTCAGGTTATTTTTCAGTTTTTCCATTAAAATACTCCGTTATACTGCATAAAAATAAGGTAACCCAAAACTTATCGGTTACCTTACCAGTATACATCATTTAGATAAAAAAAATCAACATAAAATCAAATTAAAATCTTATCCGCCGGCGCAGCTTTTTTTTGCGTCGGCGACGCTTGTTCTGAGATATCATAATAATTATATAAATTACAACAATAATTCCGAGAATGATACACACAATGCGCACCCAAAGGTTTGAAAAGAACTGCTCGATAAGATGCAGATAGTACAAAACGGTAGAGCGTTCCACACTGCTGCCCGCTACAAGATTTACGGTAGCATAGGTCCTCCGTCTTTTGAAAGAGTGACGCTGCCAACATCGCCCTCGGTAACGGGGGGCAAAAATCTTCTCATTGGTTTTAACATCTCGATTTATCGTCGAAACATCAAGGTCGACAGGAATGACCGAATAAACATTTTTCCTCGGGTACGAGGATAAGATGATCTCCCTTGGCGGAAAAGCTCAACCTTTACCTCGGTAACAATTTCAGTATTTTCAAGGATTTTTACGCTTTTATAGTTATCAAACGCCCAGTTGTAAAGACTGCGCGAATCGGAAAATACAGTGTTGGTTGGGTGAGTCTGCTTATCCACGTGCATCGCCACCAGCAAAAACTCAATGTCGCCCTTTTGCGCAACAGACACAAGGTTATAACCGGCGGGCGTGGTAGTTCCGGTTTTTCCTGCACGGCAATATTTATAATAATGCTCGCTGTTTTGCGCATCAATGAATTTGTCGTAACGAGTACGCTTTTCGGGAGTTTTATTGGTCGGAGCTATCTCGTGAACAGGGTGGACAGATATTTAAGCACTGTTTCATTTTCAAAAGCCGCCTTTGCAATACTCGCCATATCGCGGGCTGTGGTATAGTGTTCCTCATTTGCAGACCGTGAGTATTGGCAAAATGCGTGTTTTCGGCACCAAGCTGCGCTGCTTTTCATTCATCTTTGCCACAAAGTCAGGCACCGAACCGAAAAGATGGGACGCCAGCGCATTTGCAGCCTCGTTTGCACTGGAAATCGCTATCGCATACATGATATCATCCAGCGACATTTGCTCGCCGTCTTTAAGATTTATGCTGGAGCTGCCGATAACAAGGTCGTCATAGCAGTCGTCGGACACGGTGATTATTTCGCTGTAATCGGTAATGGTCTCGGCAGCAACAAGCAGCGTGACAAGTTTTGTAAGAGACGCAGGATAAATCTTTTCATCGAACCCCCTTTTCATACCACAGCACCTGTATTCATATTAACCATATATACATTCTGTGCCGTAACCTCAGGCACCGGCTCTATTACATCGCCCTGAGCCATACTGAGCGGACAACAGCTTATTATAAATATTAAAACCGCAAAAACGATATAAATCTTTTACCATAGGACATTTCCTTTAAAAACTCAATGATTTTAAGGTGATACAGTATACTTCTTATAGTATAATAAATTTTTGTCGAAATGTAAAGCAAAGTTACAAAAATTAAATTTTATGCGCTTAACCCTGCCTATATATATCTTCGGCAAAGAACAGTGAAAGTACACAAAACGAACACCTAATCGTCCCGTAAAAGTAAAAGCCGCAGAAAACCCTTATATGCTTCCCGCAGCCTTTATTAAATTTTTACATTGTAGAAGCATGTATAGCGTCGCAAGAATGGCCGTCATAAGACCCACGCCGGTCATGATAAACCAGCTTGCACGGCGCTTGGAATTACTCTTTGAATACGCGATAAGACTGACAATAATCATTGCAAGAGGTAAAAATATAACCCAACAAGTTATAAGCACAAAGCCAAAGGTCGTGCTCAATCATTTTCACCGTAATAATTAGTTTGCAAATCACTGTCATCATATCCGTAATAATCGTCAGGGACATAATAATCCGAATCGTAATATTCGTCATAATCATCGCCGTAATACGGCATGACCGGCTGCACCGCCGCAGATTCGGAATACACATTAGTATCGTCGGCATAAAGCACATAAGAACAGCCGGTCATCAGCATGAGCGACATGACAAGCAGCAGAATAATTGCTATTTTCTTTTTCATAAATGATGTCCCCCCCTTATGCAAGATTAAGCTTTTTATCAAGCATATTAAGCTGCGAATAGTAAAACGCCGCAATACCGCCGATAAGCCATACGACAACAACCGCCAGCAGCACAAGCATCGCCTCATGAATCGCCTCATGAATCATACGCGGGCGTGCGTTTATAATAAACACGGACGCAAAAAAGAAAAGCTGAAGAACAATTCCGAGTATCGTGCTGAAAAGATAGTAAATTCCCACTCCTGCCAAAACCTTGTTTTTTCTGACGCGGGTACCGGCAAAAGGTAATGCAAAATACATCATCATAATCAAAACAGGCATGACAGCACGAAAATAAGCACTGTCATAGCAGCATACGCCGCCAAAAGTATCCGCCGATGAAATTTGTTCCGTCTATAATCAGGTTTCTAAAGCCTACAACAATATCACGGAGAGTTCGCGGAGATGCCAGCCCTAAAAATATTGCAAAGGCGCAAATCGTTATTATCAGTGTCATTATATAATAGATAATGCCGCCGGTCAGCTTTGCGTTGAAAATCGTGCTGCGCTTTGCGGGAAGCGTAAATGTTAGGTAGCCTTCATCGGAAAAACAGTTTTGGCATAGCGCATACAAACCAGTACCGTAGACAACAAGGAAAAAGCAATAATGCTTACTACGGACACAACGGTAATCAATGTGAACATAAGACCCAAAAACACCCTGTCAGTGCGGTACAGCCACGGAGACTGACTCTGGCAGAAGCCGCCGACAGCCGCCATAATCAGCGCGGTTGCAGCCCCCACTGTCCACAGCTTTAAATAATGTGTAAAATCATATTTTAATAATTTACCGAACATCTGAATTCCTCCCTGAACAGCTCATCAAGCGATTTGCCCTCGCTCTCGCGCACCTCATCAGCCGACCCGCTGCGAAGAATCACGCCGCCGTAGCCAATAAAGAAAAACTCATCAAGCAGCTTTTCAACATCATTTATGAGGTGAGTTGTAATCAATACCGTGGCATTTGGATTGTAATTTGCAACGATAGTGTTGAGAATATAGTCGCGCGCGGCAGGGTCAACGCCGCCAATCGGCTCATCAAGCATATAAAGCCGCGCATTTCTTGACATAACCATTACAAGCTGAACCTTTTCCTTTGTACCCTTGGAAAGAGTTTTAAGCCGCATATTAACGTCAATACCCAAATCACGCAGCATATGCGGTGTTGCGCACGGTCAAAATCCGAATAAAACTCCTCAAAAAGCCGATAAGCTGGCTAACCTGCATACTGGAATCAAAGTATGTGCGCTCAGGCAGGTAAGATATCAGCGAATTGGTAGCCTCGGAAACAGGCTGACCGCATATCAAAATCTCGCCCGACGTCGGCTGCAACAGTCCGGCTGCCATTTTAATCAGCGTGGATTTTCCGCATCCGTTAGGTCCCAGCAAACCGACAATTTACCCTCGGGAATCTGAAGGTCAAGATTGTCAATTACGTTTCTCACCTTGTCATAACGCTTGCAGAGTTTGTTGCATTCAAGTGTGTACATCAAATTTCCCCTTATTCAAATAATCTATAATTTCCTGTTTGGTAATACCCAGCGACACTGCCGATTTAAGAAAGTCGCCGATAATGCGTGACTTTACGCTGCTGTGTTCAAGCTCCAGCACCTGCTTATCACCTGTAACAAATCTGCCGACCGTTCCCTTGGAATAAACAAGTCCTCTTGTCTCCAGCTCACACAAAGCCTTTTTGCACCGTGTTAGGATTTACCGCGGCCTCAAGCGCAAACTGGCGCACCGACGGCAGCTGTGTATCCGCGGGATACTTTCCGCTGAGTATGTCTGCACAAATTCTTCTCTCAATCTGAAGATACACCGGAGTTTCAGCATCAAATTTCCAAGCCACCACTTCACCTCCATTGTATTATTGTTATAATACAATGATACAATAATATTTTCTGTTTGTCAACTGTTTTTTTTTTTTTCAATTTTAATTTTCAAACCGAAAACAGTCCCGAAAATATAATATGCAGCCGACACATATATTAATGATACAATATATAAATATCAATTTCAATTACAAAAAAGTAACCGAAGGAAAATATCCTTCGGTTACAAAACATTTAATTTAATCAGCCAAGCAGCGCTCTGTCATTTGCAAATTCGGTGCCGCTTGATTTTGAAAACAGTTCCAAAAGTTTTTCTACCGTCAGCCTTTTCTTTTCCTCGCCGCCGATATCAAGCACTATTTTACCGGCATTCATCATAATCAGACGATTGCCGTGGGCAATCGCGTCTTTCATATTATGAGTAACCATAAGAGATGTAAGTTTATACTCACCGATAAATTTATCGGAAAGCTGCAAAACGGTAGCAGCTGTTTTGGGGTCAAGCGCCGCCGTATGCTCATCCAGCAAAAAGCACTTTGGCTGCTTCATTACAGCCATAAGCAGCGTCAGTGCCTGGCGCTGACCTCCGGAAAGCAGTCCCACCTTGGTGGAAAGCCTGTTTTCCAGCCCCAGCTCCAGTTCAGACAGCATTTCACGGTATTTTTCCGCTCCTTTTTAGTTATCGACCAGCGCAGGCTGCGGCGCATTCCGCGGCGATTGGCAAGCGCCATGTTTTCTTCAATCCACATATCAGCGGCGGTACCCATCATCGGGTCTTGAAAAACACGACCAATAAACTTGGCGCGCTTATGCTCGGGCAGGCGCGTGATATCGGCGCCGTCTACCGTAATGCTGCCCCCGTCAACAAAGTACGTGCCTGCAACGGCATTGAGCATGGTGGATTTACCGGCGCCGTTACCTCCGATAACCGTAACAAAAATCCCCGTCGTTCAGGATAAGGCTCACATCGTCCAGTGCAACCTTCTCATTAACCGTGCCGGCATTGAATATTTTTGTTATATTTTTAATTTCAAGCATTCGACACATCCCCCTTTTTCAGCTGCTTCGGCTTGGAAAAATATTTCTTTTTCCAGTAAGGAACAACAAGGAAAATCACAACCACGAGCGCGGACAGCATTTTCAGAAAGTCAGTGTCTATCTTGAGGCAGATGACAACCTGATACACTATGTAATAAACCACGCCGCCCAGCACAACGCCGATTAGATGTATGAAAAAGTTCTTTGATATTTTTGAAATTATAGCCTCGCCGATAATAACCGCCGCAAGACCGATGACGATTGCGCCGCGACCGCTGTTGATATCGGCGCTGCCCGAATACTGAGCAAGCAGAGACCCGGACAGAGCAACTATACCGTTGGACAACACAAGACCGAAAATCTTGTTGAAATCGGTATTGATACCCTGAGCGCGGCTCATCTTGATATTACTTCCCGTGGCGCGCACGGCAGAACCGAACTCCGTACCGAAAAACCAATAGAGCAGACCCACAAAGAACAACCACAAAAGCAATAAGAATAAATATCGAGCTTTCCCTGCGCAGCAGCGTTACAAGAACATCGTAGGTGCGTGCAGGCAGGGCAAGGTTTGCGCCCCAAAATTTTAAGATTTACCGACCACAGTATAAGCTGCGTCAAAATACCGGCAAGAATAGCGGGAATACCCATAAATGTATGAAAAATTCCTGTGACAAGCCCTGTCAGCATACCGGCAATCAAAGAACAAAAAAGCATTGCCACCCAGACATTGACGCCGTTTGTCATAAGCACGGCGCACACCGCCATACCAGTGCAGATAGAGCCGTCCACAGTAAGGTCGGCAATGTCGAGAATTTTATAGGTTATAAAGACGCCGACAGCCATAATGCCCCAGATAAGTCCCTGGGCGACAGCGCCGGGCAGAGAGTTTACGATATCCGAGAAAATGTTCATTTTACTCTCCCGGAGCCTCGTATCCTTCGGGAGCGGCAATGCCTAACTCATCACAGATTGTCTTATTATACTTTTTAACGGGATTTGTGTCGTAAGCAATGGGCATTTCAGATATTTTTCCTCGCCCGTGAGAACCTTTGCAGCCATTTCGCCTGTTACATATCCTAAAGCTTCATAGCTTATTGAAAGCGTTGCTATTCCGCAGCCCTCGCAGATACCGGCTTCTCCGGCAATAATCGGAGTTTTTGTAGGCAAAACCGCGCCGTTGATAATTTCGGCGGATGACGCCGCAGTATTATCAGTCGGGATATAAATAGCGTCGCACTCGTTTGCAGCCTGAGTTGCAATAAGAGTTACGTCGTTTGAATCGGAAAACTTATAATCTTTACAGGTAAGACCTTTTCCCTCAAGATATTTTCTTACCTCGGCAACCTGATATGCGGAATTAGGCTCCCGCAGGGCAGTAGAAAAGCCCGACGGTTTTAGCCTCGGGAACAAGGTCAATTATCATCTGAGCCTGCTCATCAAGGGGAGCCAAGTCTGAAGTGCCGGAAATATTACCGCCGACAATTGCCCGTAAAATTATCAATTTCGAGCGCCGCCGTATTCGGTAATTGATGTGCCCAGTATCGGAATATCAAGCGTGGCATTGGCAGCAGCCTGAAGCGCAGCGGTGCCGGTTGCCATAATCAAATCCACCTTGCTTGAAACAAAGCCGTTTGCAATAGTTGCACATACATCAGGCTGGTTGGCGGCGTTTTGATAAACAAACTCCACCTTATCCTCACCCAGCTTCTCAATAAGAGCTTTCTTAAAACCCTCCGTCGCCGCATCCAGCGCGGGATGAGTGACTAGCTGACTGATGCCGACAACATACTTGTCTTTTTTCTCCCGTACTGCACGAGCCGAGCGACAGGGCGGAGGACGCATAGCAGAGCAAAAGCGCAGACACCTGCTAAAACTCTCTTTGATTTTCATAATTTATTTCTCCTTTTTAACCGGCGGCGCCGGATATTGATTTAAAAAATGCGGTGCCAGGCACAAAGCCGAGACCGCAAACGTTATTCACTGTCAAACAGCTGTCATAACTGCTTATTCCCAAACAGATTTTACTTGCTTTAGTCTACCATTTCGGCGGCAATGTGTCAATAGAAAATCAATAAAACATATAAAAATATACAGGTTTCACTTAAAACCTGTATATTATTCTTTTTAACGCGCAAAGCTGTTAAAGAAATTTTTCAACGCGCGGCATCAGCCCGATTTTGTCCGGTGTGTACGCAGGCAGCTGTAAAATATCATGACCGGGAAAGCAGTTGCCCTCTATCAGTTGAATACTGTCCTGCGACAGCGCGACGTCCCAGCCGACATATCCGACCCGAGGCATCACCTTTGCCGCGCTGCAAACCGTAGAGAGGATTTTATCCCACATGGGGATTTTAAAGCCGACGATTTTTTTGCCAGTATACGGATGACACTCATACGTATCGCCGTTTTTGTCCGCTGCGGGCAGCGTTACCATGCCGCTATCCAAATCAAGCAGCGCTGCCATGCCGCCGCTGTTGAGGTTATCCACAAACTTGCCGTTGTTGCCGATACGCCAAAACGCAAACACGGGCGTGACTGTGCCGTCCTTCAAAATTGTCACAACGCGGATTGTATTAATTGCAAGCGGATAAACCGCAGACAGCGCGCTGTGCTGCGTTACAAGCTCCTCGATAATGCCGCGCGGCTTGGAGCGGATATGCTCAAAAAGCTCCTGTATCCCTTTACCGTCGGCATTTATTTTTCAATTCCCCTGCCGCAGGTGCCGTCCACGGGTTTATAGATAAACCGCGTTTGCCGGCAATGAATTTTCAAAACCGCCTGCGTCATGCCGTCGGTTAAAAGCCAGTCGCGGCTGATATAGTCGCTGAAAACCTCGTTGAATTGTTTTTGTTGTCAAACACATGCCACAGGCTTTGTCGTTGTACTTTCGCACAAGCGCGTTGTTTGTGCCGCGCGTGACATAGGTTTTGCGCTGGGCGGACGTCAGGCTGTAAAATTCAAACAAATCATAGCAAGCGGTCCCGCGCCGTAGCGCACGCCGCACCACAGCATATCGAAAACACAAAAAATGCGTGGCTTACCAGATTTTTTTTGCAACACGCGCGATATCGCGCCCGACGCGGCAAATATCCATGCGCAGCACGCGCTTTACGGCATATATCAAAGACATTTTTTCACTTCCCGGAAATCATTTAGTTTATAATATATTATCGGACGGCAAAAGTCAATTATATTATTGACTAAACAGCGCCGATATGATAGCATAAATAAAATTTTTAAGGAGGCACAATATGGAATTTTCTGTACTCGGACTAAAACGATAATGCTCATGTATCGCTTAATACGTGCGAAAAAAACGGCATTGTATATGTAGACATAAAAATGACGCTTGACGGTGAGCATACCCGAAAAGTTTAAAATCCGCTGGAGCTTTCCGGACACAGACTGTTACAGCACATGGAGTCCGTCACTGAAAGCGGACAGATTTTGGCGCCCAACTGGAGAAAACGAAAAACAGAATCGCGCCTTGCGTCCTGGATGCCCGTGCAATCGCTAATTTCAATGAGCGGACAAAACCAGGCTGTGTATCGCCCTGTCGGACACAAAACACCTGTATCCATAGCCACCCGGAATACGAGAGGAAACCGCCGCTTTTTGACTGCGATGTGGAATTCTTCACGGTACCTACTGCGGCAATAAAGGAATACAGTGCGACACTTAGCTTGACACCCGCGATATTCCGTACTATGACAGCATATACGATGTAACGCGCTGGTGGGAAGAGGATTGCGGTTACTCCCCCGCCTATGTTCCCGAACATGCAAGGCTGCCCATGAACTCACTATGGTACAGCTTCCACCAGCAGCTTGACCCCGATGAGATTATCAGGCGGTGCCAAACTGTCCAAGCCGCTCGGCATGGACACAGTGATAATTGACGACGGATGGCAACGGACGACAACAACCGCGGCTACGCCTACTGCGGCGACTGGGAGGTCACGCCGACAAAATTCCCCCGATATGCGAGAATTTGTTGACAGGGTTCACGCCGAGGGCATGAAGGGTTATGCTGTGGGTATTCCGTACCGTATATAGGCGTTCATTCAAAAGCATATCAAAAATTTCATGACATGCTTTTGGACAGTTCCGGCAAAGAATGGTTCTGCGCCGACCCACGCTTTAAAGAGGTGCGTGGATTCCTGACTGAAACATACGTAAACGCAGTGCGAAGCTGGGGTCTGGACGGCTTAAAGCTCGACTTTATCGACGCATTTAAGCTCAATGGCAAATCGCTTGAATATGACCCGAGACGCGATTACACATCGCTGGAGGACGCAATCGATGCGCTCATGAACGAGGTTACAGCCGCGCTTCATGAAATCAACCCCCGAAATACTAATTGAGTTCAGACAGAGCTATATCGGACCGACAATACGCAAATACGGCAACATGCTGAGAGTCGGGGGACTGCCCCAACGACGCCATACGCAACCGCTGCGCCGTTGTGGATATGCGTCTGACATCCGGAAATACTCCCGTTCACTCAGACATGCTGATGTGGAATTACGGCGACACGGTCGAGAGCGCGGCACTTCAGTTTGCAAATATTTTATACAGCGTACCGCAGATATCCATGCTGATAGACAGGCTGAGCGACGAACATTTCAAAATGCTCAGATATTACCTGAGCTTCTGGCGTGAGCACCGAAAATACTGCTTGACGGCAGGCTGACAGCGACAAACCCAGAAAGCTGCTACGGAATTGTGCGCGCAGACCTTGACATGCGTGCGGTTATTACTCTCTATAACGAAACGATGGTGGAAAATGTCGGAAAATATGCAGCTGTCGTAAATGCCTCGCGCAGCGGCACGGTTTATGTAAAAGACTGCGCCGGCAGAGAGTACGAGATTGTGAGCTGCACCGGTAAAAAGCTGCAAAGCGGGTTTTCGGCAGTGAGGGCATAAGCGCCGTAAACGTGCCGATGTGCGGTATACTGTTTGTTAAATAAAATATAAAAAACAAAAAAGCGGGAAATTTACCGCTTTTATATTTTAATTATTCTATTACTGCAGTCGGTTCGATTTTTTCTCCGTTTTCCGACATTTCAAAATGCAGGTGAGGACCGTCGGATATCTCGTAAACAACGGTGTTTCCTACCTTGCCGACTATATCGCCGCGGTTTATTATCTGCCCCTGCTCCAGCTCAACGCTGTCCTCAAGATTTGCATAAGTGCTTTTTACCGTCGGTATGTTTAATAGTGACAACTACGCCGAAAAGGTCATCCGACTCTATGGCTTCGACAACGCCGTCATTAACGGCAACAACATTTGTGCCAAGGTCTGCCGCTATATCAATACCGTCGTGAATACGCCAATCCTTGAGTGTTGCGGAATACACCGAGTCTCAAGCGAAAATCCCACCATTATCTCGCCGCTCACCGGTCTGACATACGCCTTGGTCTCAACAACCGGCTGCTTTCCTCGACCGGCGGCTGTGTTTCCTCCTCGGGCTGCTGCGTCTTTTCCTCGGTCACATCGTCCTTTTCGACTCCGTCTCCTTTACATTGTCAACGTCACTGTCCACCTTATCGGTGACCGGCGGCGTATCGGGGAGTTTTCTTATCATTCAGTGCATTCTGTATCGACTTATATGACAAAAAAAGCTTGCGGCGCCTATGACAAGCACGCATATGCCCAGCACTATATAATAGGTCGCTTTTGCCGGAAGACTTATCTCTGTCAAAATATTTTTTTCTTTCCATTGCTATACCTCCGTTATCAATATTTTTGACAACTGCAAGGTATTTATACAATAAATTAAATTTTATAATCCTCAATTTTTACATCTTTATAAAAATGCTTTAATATTTCTTCATATGTACTGCCTTTTTTCGCCATTTCATTGGCACCGTACTGACTCATTCCGACGCCATGTCCGTATCCGCGAACGGTAAAATCCACGCCGTCATCGGTCACCTTCATATCAAACGATGAGCTTCGCAGCGAAAACATTTTTCGTATATGCGTGCCGGCGTACGCGGTATCGGCGATTACAATTTCACCTACCATGCCGGAATCACATGTTTTATTTCACCGAGCCAGGTCTTATAGTCGTTGGGCAAAACCACCCGAGCTCTTTATACAGAATATCTGCAAACTGTTCATGTGTAAAACTCACTTGCTCTCATAATCGTTTGTTGTTTTGTCAGCCTCACACTCAACTGACTGAAGGTAAGGAACGTCCGTCCCCACACCGCGTATGCCGAGCAGGTTTTGCCGTTTGAAATAGCGTGGAATACCGCATTAATCGGCAATCCGTCATAGGTAATTATCTTACCGAGCGATTCTTTTTACTGCATTTTCTATATTCGGATAATACTTTTCATACCACTCAGAGCCCCACTTTTTAAGCGCGTCCTGCTTTTCAAGATACGCCTTGCAATGTGCGTAATCGTCACAGACATATGCGCCGTTATGACCTATGTCGTTGTCGGGGTTTTGCTTTACGTAATTCATTTTGTTTATCATATACGTAAATGCCGCGACAGTCTGCGCCTTGAGCGCCTCCCTCGTTGTAATTTGCCTGCATCTCTCCCCACGACAACTGCGCATATGTAATCGTAACAGCTCATTGTTTCAACCTTTTTCGTTTTGTTCCCGATACAACGAAATTTCCATATCGAAAATTTCGTTTTTACCGGGTCGTCGGTATGGGCACCGTTTTTTCCGCCGCCGAAAAAACACGGTAATATACGGCACTGCAATCATCAAAACAAACAGAATAAACATCATATCTGTATTTGCGCATCATTTTAACCTCCCGCGGACAAACTTACAGTAATTATTATGCGCAAATTTTCAAATAATGATTATTTTATTCGGCGTTTTGGCGTTTATACAGCCGACGCCAGTTTACAAAGCCGTAAACATCATTTACAAAAAACATTAAAAACAAATAACCATAGAACAGGTATGAAGGGTCGGCAACGGACGCCAACGACCATAAAACAACAAGTACTATATCGTTTGCCGCATATGCCAGCGCATAGTAGCAGGGAACGGCAGTATGTAAGATAGGACGCCAAAAAGCTGGTCGTGACGGAAATGGTGCTACGGCAAGGCTCGCGTTGCCAAGAGCCTTCAAAATAAAATAAAACCAACGTCACAAGCGCCGCAAGAATCGGGGCCATTATCTTCTGAAGCTTGCAAAAGCCGCGCTATTCTGACCTCATTTTTGCCGCGCTCGTACGGGATTTTTTCAGCCATGCCACAGCGGCAACCGCCGCCATCGGCGCCGTCATTCCGACATAAGTTATCATTTCTCCGTAATAGCGCAGCCGAAAGGAAACAACGGCGTACAGAATGCTGAATATAAGCGTCAGAATTTGACCTAAACATCGCCCTGGCAATGAAAATAAGCGCCGTAACGCCGATTAGCGGTGCGCGGCAGGGACAGGACGCCAAAATCACCCGCAAACGACGAAAGAAATACGCCGGCGCATGACCAAAAGCCACAGTACAAGCTCAAATTTTGTTAGACTTTTAAACGATCCGGCAATGCTTTTAAACAATCTTTTTACTTTCATCTTATTTATCTCCTTTTTCAGTAATTTTACTCATGAATATTTTCATAAAAGCACCCGCTTTATACATCTTCAAAGACCTAACGATGTATAAACGAATGTTTTGGCAATTCACCACCCGGTGGCGGCATTTATTTTCAGTTTTCACCTTTCCGATTCATTGTCCGTCGGCGGAATAAGCAGGTCGCAAAGCTCTGTCGCGCATCGTTGCTGACATCTTCTGACTTGAGCGTAGTTCGTGCCGTTTATATACCGCACTGAGCTATCCGTCGCCGTGTCCCGGTTCTGTATACAAGTCAACAGGGTCGCCCGCTGACCGATACTGACCTGAGTATGTGCATGAAGCAGCTTGTCGACCCCACATTTTTAAATGAAAAAGCAGCTACCCGCTCGCCGTACAGCCGTTCAAAATCGGACAGTCTGTTATTTGAGCTTATCATCAGCTTTTTACCGCAGCGCCAGCGCTTGTCAAGAATATCCGAAAAAACAACCGTGGTGTAAACAGAGGGTGCCTCTGTTCCGAGGTCGTCAATAATCAGCAGGTCGCAGTTTTCAAACATACGTATATCCGAGTCGGTCGAATCAAAACGCGACTTTTCGATACGCTTAAAAAGTCCACCGCGCTTATATAAATAACGCTTTTTGCCGGACATCAGAAGACGTTTTGCCACGCATGTGGAGAAAAGGTTTTCCCAAGCCCCGTGCCGCCTATAAGCAGCAGACTTTTTTTACGGAATCGAATTTATCGGCAAAGGTTTTGCAAACAGCAAGGTTGCGCCTCATATTTTCGCGCGGAGTACATGGATATTTATCCGTTTTTTCATCTGGATAAAACATGAGGTCAAAGCTGTCAAAGGACTGATTATTCAGCGTTTTGCCTATATTCGACGAATTAAAATTTTCCTCGATAACCCGAGCCTTAAAGCAGGAACAATAATCGCTGTCCACAACCCTGTATCGTGACAAACCGGACAGGAATACTGCGGTTCAAAATCAGCCCCGGTAAGTCCGTGCTCACAAAGACAGGCTTTTTCCTGTCTGAAATCTCACCAGCACCCTTTTTCATTTCATTATCGACGTCTTCACCGTTTATTATTCGCATTGAATATTCGGCGGCTTTAAGGTTCATTTCACGGTCAAGTTCCGAAAGCGCGGGAATTTTTTCATAGATTTCGATTTTTCTTTGCTTTGCCGCACGCTGTGCTT
>VOFB01002698.1_pt1 | contig 20997 bp, 28 predicted proteins | sample 5384141 | NCBI WGS metagenome assembly VOFB01 (sample SAMN12384721, study PRJNA508395) | human gut metagenome | isolation source: healthy gut A | host: Homo sapiens | reverse complement strand
GCCACGGAACACTCTAAGATTTAATCTTAATGAAAGGGGCGGGCTTATGCACCGCCCTTTTTGTATAAAAGAGGTAAGATTTATGACAGGTTATGTACATTCAATAGAAACATTCGGTTCGGTGGACGGGCCGGGAATAAGATTTGTGATTTTTCTGACAGGATGTAATATGAGATGCCAATTCTGCCATAATCCCGACACATGGGAGTCCGGCAGAGGAACCGAATATACGGCCGATGAATTGCTAAAAAAGCACTGCGGTACAAAACTTACTGGGGTGATGCCGGCGGGATTACCGTCAGCGGCGGAGAACCGCTTTTGCAGATAGATTTTCTCACGGAATTGTTTAGAAAAGCGAAGGAAATGGGCATAAACACCTGTCTTGATACAGCAGGGCAGCCATTCACGAGGAAAATCCTTTTTTTGACAAATTTGTTGAACTCATGAAGTACACCGACCTTGTCATGCTTGATATCAAGAACATCGATGATGAGAAGCACAAAGCTCTGACAGGACATACCAATGCCAATATACTTGACTGTGCAAGGTATTTAAGCGATACCGGCAAGGATATGTGGATAAGACATGTTCTGGTAAGTGGAGGCGTGGGTGCAAGCGATGATGACGGACTTCTTAAGAAACTTGCCGATTTTATCGGGTCACTTCACACGGTACGCAGGGTAGAAGTCCTTCCGTATCATGTATTCGGCGTACACAAGTGGGAAATCATGGGTATACCGTATCCGCTTGAAGGTGTTGAACCACCGACACAGGAACAATTGCTAATGCCAATGAGATATTAAATACCCAAAAATACAAATAGTAATTTTAAAGCATTGCAGTTTGCAATGCTTTATTTTAAAATATATTATTTTGCATTGGTAACAAAATTACGAATCGCATCAAAACTCTGCTGGCTTAATACATGCTCAATCTTACATGCATCATCGGACGCCGTTGCCTTATCAACGCCGAGGCTTACAAGCCATTTGGAGAAAAACTCATGACGCTCTAAAGTGCTTTCAGCTATTTTCTTACCGCTCTCTGTCAGATAGATATATCCGGCATCGGTCACGGTTATATATTCTTTCTCTTTGAGATTCTTCATCGCAATGCTGATGCTGGGCTTCTTAAAACCGAGCTCGTTCGCAATATCCACTGAACGTACTACGGAAGCTTCGAACTCAGCATCAGGATAGCTTCGAGATAATTTTCAGTTGATTCATTAAGTACCATAATAGATAACCTTTCTCTTATTTTATACCGGTATTCCTCATATGTAGTCCGGCTTTCAATTAACATGCTCATTATATCATAATCGGTATATTTTTTCAAACGCCTTATTGAGAAAAAAATTTAAAAAAATGAAAAAGTTATTGACAACTAATACAGGTTAGAATATACTAACCAACGTGGATCGTAGGTAACTGGCCCGGCGTAACCGTTGAGAAAAAGGAAGGTAAATTAAAGAAACAGTACGGCGGTAACGGTGATGACGTGATCATCATGGACTTACCCGGTATTTATTCCCTGTCTCCGTATACTCTGGAGGAAGTGGTAGCACGTAACTACCTGATCGGTGAGAGACCCGATGCGATCCTGAACCTGGTAGACGGTACCAACATCGAGCGTAACTTATATCTGAGCACACAGCTGATGGAACTGGGTATTCCCGTTGTCATGGCTGTCAACATGATCGATATCGTGAACAAGAACGGCGACAAGATCAACGTAGGCAAGCTTTCTGAGAAGCTGGGCTGCCCCGTTGTTGAGATCTCCGCACTGAAACTGACCGGTATCGAGAACGCTACCAAAAAGGCGATCGAACTGGCACAGAAGAAGAGTGCAGCAGTTGCGGTACATAAATTCGCACCTGAGGTTGAGAGCGTGATCGAGACTGTAGAGAAGAAGCTCACCGATGTTCCCGAGGAGCAGAAGAGATTCTTCGCTATCAAGCTGTTAGAGAAGGATGACAAGATCCAGGCACAGATGAAGAGCGTTCCCGATGTGTCCGCAGAGATCAAGCAGTTGGAAGTTGCTATGGATGATGACACAGAGAGTATCATCACCAACGAGAGATACACATACATCTCCTCTATCATCAAAGAGTGTTACACCAAGAAGGAAGGCCAGAAGTTAACGACTTCTGATAAGATTGATAAAATCGTGACCAACAGATGGCTGGCACTGCCGATCTTTGCAGTGGTTATGTTCATCGTATATTATGTATCTGTTACCACCGTTGGTACCTGGGCTACCGACTGGGCGAACGATGGCGTATTCGGTGATGGCTGGCATCTGTTCACCATCGGAACCGGTGCTTATGAAGAAGCAGCTGAGCCGTATGATGATGCAATGAATGTGATCAACGCATTCGTAGAAGCTGACGGTGATGAAGCTCTGGCAGCAGTCATCGACAGCGAGTCTGAGGACTATGATCCCGCAGCAGCAGTAGCAGCTGTTCAGGAGTTCGCGGCAGGCATCGATGCATCCGCTACCGCAGATTACACCCTGGAAGATGAAGAGACTCTGGCAACAGAGGATGTTACTTACACCGGTGCTGAGCTGGCAGAGGCAGTTGATGTATACGCAGCAGACGGCGGAGAAGCTCCCGATCCCGCAGACTACGGTATCTGGGTACCCGGCGTACCTGCACTGTTAGAGAGCGGTCTGGATGCGATCGGATGTGCCGACTGGCTGAAAGGGCTGATCCTTGACGGTATTGTAGCCGGTGTCGGTGCAGTACTTGGTTTCGTACCCCAGATGCTGGTACTGTTCATCTTCCTGGCATTCCTGGAGTCCTGTGGTTACATGGCACGTATCGCATTCATCATGGACCGTATCTTCCGTAAGTTCGGTCTGTCCGGTAAATCCTTCATTCCTATGCTGATCGGTTCCGGATGTGGTGTTCCCGGTATCATGGCTTCCCGTACCATCGAGAACGACAGAGACCGTAAGATGACGATTATGACTACCACATTTATTCCTTGTGGTGCTAAGCTTCCTTTCATCGCCATGGTAGCAGGTGCTATCTTCGGCGGCGCAGCATGGGTTGCTCCTTCCGCATACTTTCTGGGAATTGCAGCAATCATTTGTTCCGGTATTATCCTGAAGAAGACCAAGATCTTCGAGGGCGATCCTGCTCCTTTCGTTATGGAGCTTCCCGCTTACCATTGGCCTACCGTAGGTACGGTACTGCGCAGCATGTGGGAGCGTGGCTGGTCCTTCATCAAGAAGGCAGGTACCATCATCCTTCTGTCCACCATCGTTGTATGGTTTACTACTTACTTCGGATTCACCGAGGACGGCTTCCGTATGCTGGCTGAGGATGAGATCGATATGAGTATCCTGGGCAAGATCGGTCAGTGCCTGGCATGGATATTCATTCCTCAGGGCTTCGGTAACTGGCAGGCAACCGTTGCATCTATCACCGGTCTGGTAGCAAAGGAGAACATCGTAGGTACTATGGGTATCCTCTACAGCGCAATGCTAACATGGAGAATCCTTTAAGAAAAAGAATTAAGAGAGAAATCTTCGGGGAAATAGGCAAATATATTGCGATATTTCTTTTCATGCTTTGTCAATCGGTTTATATCGGGATTTCTGGTTGCGGCATCAAGCATGAAAACAGCCTACGATAACAGTTTTGAGAAGTATAATATAGAAAATGGTAATTTTACACTTGCAATGAAAGCGGATGATGCGCTCATATCTGACATAGAGAAGGAAGATGTGAAATTATATGAACTTTTCTATAAAGAAGAGAATGCAATCGTAGGCAAAGACGATAATGAAGCAACCATCAGAATATATAAGGACAGAAAAGATATCGACCTCATCTGTGTCATGGACGGTGAGATGCCGCAGAATGATGATGAGATAGCGCTGGACAGAATGTTTGCCGATAATAACGGAATAAGTACCGGAGATGAGATTACGGTCGGTGATATTAAACTGAAAGTCAGCGGACTCGTGGCATTTTCTGATTACAGTGCGCTTTTTCAAACAATAATGATATTATGTTTGATGCGGTCAAGTTTTCTGTTGCAATAGTAACAGATTCACGATTCGATAAATTAAGCGATGACCATGAGACATTCTGTTACGGATGGAAATATAATAACGAGCCGTCGGATGATAAAGAAGAGAAAAATATGTCCGATGATTTTATGAAGGCACTTGCATCAAAGGCTTTGCTTACAAATTATATTCCAAGATATCAGAATCAGGCAATTAATTTCACCGGAGATGATATAGGCAGTGACAGTTCACTTATGATTGCTTTGTTATATATTATAATTGCAATTATGGCATTTGTATTTGCTGTCACGATAAATCACACGATAGACAGAGAGGCATCAGTCATAGGAACATTGAGGGCTTCCGGGTATACCAAGGGGTGAACTTGTAAGACATTATCTGGCGCCTCCGATGATCGTGTCGTTGGTGGCAGCGGTTGCCGGTAATATAATCGGTTATACAATATTCAAAAACATTGCGGCAGGTATGTATTACGGAAGTTACAGTCTCCCTACATATGTGACCATATGGAATGCAAAGGCTTTTATACTGACAACGGCTGTTCCGCTTATCATCATGCTTATAATCAACATTATATCCCTTAACAGCAAGTTTAAGATATCACCGCTTAAGTTTATCAGGCATGATATCAGCAGGCATAAGAGAAAGAAAGCTGTAAAACTTCCGCATTTTAAATTTTTCACCCGATTCAGGATCAGGGTGATATTCCAGAATATACCGAATTTTATTGTTCTGTTTGTCGGAATGTTGTTTACATGTGTATTGCTTCTGTTCGGTATGATGATGCTTCCGCTTCTTGAACACCAGAAAAAAGAAACATTGTCAAATATGATATCAAAATACCAGTATATACTTAAGGCTCCGGCTGATACCGATATGGCAGATGCAGAAAAATACAGTGCCGGATCATATAAGTACGATGGCGATGAACTTACGGTGTACGGTATAGATGAGAACAGCATTTATTATAAGGAAGGTGCGGTCAAAGACGGAGTTGCGATCTCCGACTGTATGGCGGACAAATACCGGCTTGAGGTGGGTGACAAGATTAAGCTGTGCGAAGAATACACGGAGGGAGAATATGAATTTACTGTGGATAAAATAGTTAAATATCCTGCATCAATCGCTGTATTTATGGAAAAGAATAAGTTTAATGATACATTCGGTAAGGATGCGGATTATTATACAGGTTATTTCAGTAATGCCGGGATAAAAGACATAGATGACAAATACATCGCTTCATGCATTACAGAGGAAGATATGACCAAGGTTACCAGACAGCTTGAGGTATAGATGGGCAATATCTTCTATCTTTTCTATATGTTTGCTGTAATAATGGCGGCACTTCTCATATATCTTCTTACGAAGCTTGTACATGAGAAAATGCTAACTCGATATCAATGGCTAAAATTCTGGGGTATGAAAACAGTGAAATTGCAAGACTTTATCTGTTCGCAACGTCATGGGTCGTAGCCATATCTACTGTCATAAGCATTGCGGCATCGACTTTCATAATAAAGGTTATCTACAGACCGATGATGTCATCGATGAGCGGGTGGCTCATATTATGGTATGATAAGAACATATACTGGAAAATGTTTCTGATCATCATGGCAACATATGTTGTCGTGGCGCTTCTCCAGTTCAGAAAGATTAAGAAGATTCCTATGGATCAGGCACTAAAAAATGTAGAATAAAATACGGAAAAAACGTTATTGATAATATTTTTCAGTAACGTTTTTTCTTCTTCACACATAAGAATATTAATATTATAATACCATTTAAACCAAACAAGGAGGAATTTAATTATGGCTAAAATCAACATGAAAAAATAGGACTTTTTGCGGGAGGAGTGCTTTTCGGAACAGCGGGCATCAAGCTTTTATCAAGCAGAACAGCTAAGAAAGCATACACATTGCACGGCAGCTTTTCTCCGCGCCAGAAGTCGGTTATGAAGACAGCTTCCACCGTTAAGGAGAATGCCGAGGATATATATGCTGAGGCTAAGCAGATCAACGAGAAGTATGACGAGTGTGATGCAGTTATCGATGATGATGTAAAGGAAAATGCAGAAGAAACAGAGGCGTAATACTCTATGAAATTTATTATCAGACATGATATAAAGGGAAGGCTGAGAGTGCATCTGATGCAGGAGAGCATGACATATCGTCAGGCAGATACGCTTGCATATTATCTTGAGAATGTTGCCGGTGTGACAAGTGCCAAGGTGTATGACCGCACCGCTGATGCTGTTATATGTTACACTTCCTCAAAGAACGATATCATCAAAGCGATAAAGGCTTTTCAATATGCTTCGGTTGAAGTGCCGGCGAATTACCTTGAAAATTCGGGCCGCGCACTGAATGCCATCTATCAGGAGAAACTGGCTGACAGAATATTGTGGAGAATTTTTTCCAGGTGCCTGATTCCGGTTCCGGTAAGGAATGTTATCACAGCGGTCAAGTCGGTCAGATATATATGGAACGGCATTAAGACATTGTGCAAGGGCAGAATAGAAGTTCCGGTTCTTGACGGAACTGCAATAGGCGTATCGGTATTACGAGGCGATTTTGCTACGGCAGGTTCTGTTATGTTCCTGCTTGAAATCGGCGAACTGCTTGAGGAATGGACGCATAAGAAGTCGGTTGACGATCTTGCCAGAAGCATGTCGCTTAACATTGATAAGGTTTGGCTTCTTAAGGATGGAACCGAGGTGCTTATCCCTGCATCCAAAGTTGAACAGAATGATCTCATAGTGGTCCATATGGGTAATGTCATACCATTTGACGGAGATGTTGTAAGTGGTGAAGGCATGGTTAACCAGGCCACGCTTACCGGCGAATCCAATCCTGTCAGAAAGACAGAGGGCGGATATGTATATGCCGGAACTGTTCTTGAGGAAGGTGAGATAACACTCAGGGCCAAATCGGTCAACGGAAATAACAAGTACCAGCAGATCGTGGCTATGATAGAGAAATCAGAGAAACTTAAGTCCGGTCTTGAGAGTAAAGCAGAACATCTGGCAGATAAATTGGTTCCGTACACACTTGCCGGAACGGCATTGGTATATCTGTTTACAAAGAATGTTACCAAAGCGCTTTCTGTGCTTATGGTTGATTTCTCGTGCGCATTGAAACTTTCGATGCCTGTATCGGTTCTGTCAGCCATAAGGGAGGCCAATGAATACAATGTAACAGTCAAGGGCGGAAAGTTCATGGAAGCCATGGCGGAAGCAGATACTATCGTATTTGATAAGACCGGAACACTTACCAAGGCAACACCTACTGTTGTGGATGTTGTATCATTTGACGGACGCAGCCCGGATGAGCTGTTGAGAATAGCGGCATGCATGGAAGAACATTTCCCGCACTCCATGGCCAAGGCGGTCGTGGATGCTGCCAAAGAGCGCAGGCTTGAGCATGAAGATGCATTCCAAAGTAGAATATATCGTTGCGCATGGTATTTCCACTACGATTGAAGGCCGCAAGGCGATAATCGGAAGTTATCATTTTGTATTCGAGGATGAAAAATGTGTTATCCCTGACGGCATGGAAGAAAGATTTGCGTCACTGCCGGAAGAATGTTCACAGCTTTATCTTGCAATAGAGAACAGGCTCTCAGCGGTTATCTGCATAGAGGATCCGGTGAGGGATGAAGCAGCTGATGTTATAAAGCAGCTTAAAGAGGCGGGCATCCGTAAAGTCGTTATGATGACCGGAGACAGTGAGCGGACAGCGAGAGCGATAGCGGAACGAGTGGGTGTTGATGAATATTATTCAGAAGTTCTTCCTGAGGATAAGGCAGGATTTGTTGAACGCGAGAAGGCACTCGGACATAAGGTTGTCATGGTTGGAGACGGAATTAATGATACACCGGCCCTTTCGGCAGCGGATATAGGTGTTGCCATAAACGACGGTGCGCAGATTGCAAGGGAAATTGCCGATGTCACTATAGGTGCGGATAATCTCATGGGTATGGTTACTTTTAAGAAATTGAGCAACGGTCTTATGAAGAGAATACACCGCAATTACAGAACTATAGTGGGATTTAATTCAGGTCTTATAGTTCTTGGAGTGTTCGGCGTAATAGCCCCTACAACATCAGCTTTGCTACATAATACATCAACATTGCTGATTGGCCTGCAGAGTATGAAGGACATAATTTAACATGATTTTGCATACGGTCGTCGTGCATTTTGCACGGCGGCCTTTTTTTGCATATTTTATTGAGAATTGTTTATCATAAAAATGTATTGACACAGTGGAACAAATTAGTTATACTTAACTCAAGTTAGAGATAACTAACTCAACCGGGAGGCATTATGACACAAGAAGTTTTAAAGACGGTTTGCGGTATGGATCTGAATAATGTAAATACCCAGATGGCACTTCAATGTGCACCTCTGATTGCAGGGATTAAGATATCCAATCTTTTCATAATTGATAACAGTTCTATTCAGGATGCATTGTATGCATTCAAGAAGTATAAGCTGTCATATTATTTCCTGTTGCGGACAGCCAAGAAGACGACGTTTTTACTTTATGACAGAGATGGATTGAGAATTACCTGAGAGATGAGAGTGTGTCTGAACTTCTAGGGCAAATGGGTTATGGCAGCAATGGCCTGATGGACTCTCTCCGTCTGTTCAGGACCAGATACAGACAATACGCTTCAGAGAACAAAGGTTTCCCTCACGAACTTGATTGTTCCTCGGCTATCCGCCGGAAGATGTTGCCGGATTCATCGAGAATGCCGGCGAGAATGCAATCTATACCGGATATTGGAAGGTATATGCCAACCTTCCTGCCAAGCTGAAGCTGTTCGGTCTGTACGAGCGCGCCAGAGAAACCATGATAATGCTGGTTGCAAAAGGATTGGAGGATTTTCATGAGTAATATTCAGGTAGTATTCTGGTCACAATCCGGAAATACCGAGGCAATGGCTGACGCAGTTGCCGACGGAATAAGAAAAGCAGGCAAAGAGGCCGACGTTGTATTTGTGGGCGATGCATCAATCGACGAGCTTAAGAGTGCCAAAGTATTCGCACTCGGATGCCCGGCTATGGGTGCCGAGGTTCTCGAAGAAGGCGAGATGGAGCCGTTTGTCAGCGACCTTGAGATGTCTGTTTCAGGCAAGACTATCGGACTTTTCGGCTCATACGGCTGGGGAGACGGACAGTGGATGCGTGACTGGGTAGACAGAATGACATCTGCCGGAGCCACAGTAGTTGATGGCGAAGGAGTAATATGTATGGGTGCACCTGATGCTGATGCCACAGCACAGTGCGAAGCACTCGGAGCCAGACTTGCATCATTAGCCTAGTTTGGAAATTTCATTTTAATTGCCAAATATAAAATCACTTACATTAATAAACCTTCCTGTTATGCCGATATACTAATTAGTATATTCTGCCAAACTTTCCGGAACGGATTCCGGATTGCGGCGTAACAAGGAGGTTTATTATGTTACTTATAACAGGAACCATAGGCAATGCGATGAGACTTAAGAAGATGGACTTGGAGTGGCAGCAGAAAAAACAGACCGGCAAAATATTCATGAAGGAAATGACACCTGAGGAGAGGATTCTTAACCGGTATAAAGAGGATGCCGCCAAGATGCGCGAGAATCAGAAGCTCAATGAAATCACATCCAAGATGAAGGCCGGAGAGACGCTGACCCCGGAGGAGGAGCAGTATATCGCCCGGAAGAATCCGGATCTTTACAGAAGTTATAAGGAGATGCTTCAGGAGAAGGACTCATATAAGGAAGAGCTTAAGCATTGCAAGACCAAGGAACAGGCTGACCGTGCGAGACTCAATAAGATGTCTTCTTACCTGTGCGAGCTTAAGCGTGTCGTCAACAATCCGGCGATTCCGGACGGTAAGAAATATGAGATAGCTGAGAAGCTTCTTGCCAAGACATCATACATAAATAAAAGCACATAATGAATTTGTTCAGTCAGGTGCATATGCAAAAGCTTCCTACGGAAGAGGAATATAAGGAAGAAAAGAAAGCGGACAGCCCGGATACGGAAGTTAAAGACGGTGAAGATGTAGAACAGGATGAGGATACATCCAAAGACACTGACGGGATAACGAAAGATACGGACAGTTCCGATACCACGGAGACAGTTACGGAGGATAAGACAGATATAGGTGCTTCTTATGATACTATAGAAGCGGAGAATCTTGCAGACACCATACAAAATTATATGGCACATATAAGGCGGAACACACACAGATAAAGCGGCGGATGCCGCTTTTTCTTTACTATTTTTGAATGGTATTGTATAATTATTTCAAAAAAAAGGAAGTAATTTTTTATATGAATATATCAGAATTTATTGAACAGGGAAGAGCGGTTCTCGGAATGGAATTCGGCTCCACAAGAATTAAGGCCGTGCTTACGGATGATAACGGAAAAGTCCTTGCAACGGGACATCATGATTGGGAGAACAGGCTGCAGGACGGAATATGGACTTACAGTGAGGAAGACATTACAGGCGGATTAAGAGCATGCTATGCTTCCTTGGCGGCTGATGTATATGATAAGTATGATGTTTACATAACTTCACTGGCGGCACTTGGATTCAGTGGAATGATGCACGGATATATAGCACTTGATGAGAATGATAATTTACTTGTTCCGTTCAGGACATGGCGCAATACCATAACGGGCGAGGCATCCAAGAAGCTTACATCGCTTTTTGGCTTCCATATTCCGCAGAGATGGAGTATTGCACATCTGTATCAGGCCATCCTTAACGGTGAGAAACATGTATCCGGCATAAAATACCTTACAACGCTTGCGGGATATATACATTACAGGCTTACCGGCAATAAAGTCATGGGTGTCGGCGAGGCGTCAGGAATGTTTCCGATTGATTCATCAGCTTGTGATTATGATAGGAAATATATGGAACAGTTTGATGAGCTTATTACAGACAGACATTATGACTGGAAATTACGCGATATCCTGCCGCGCGTTCTTACCGCGGGAGAAGATGCGGGATGCCTGACGGATGATGGTGCGGCACTTTTGGACGCATCCGGAAAGCTTAAGGCGGGGGGCACATTTATGCCCACCGGAGGGGGATGCCGGAACGGGAATGACAGCCACGGATGCAGTCGGTGTAAGAACCGGAAACGTGTCGGCCGGAACATCCGTATTTGCAATGGTTGTACTCGATAAACAGCTTGAGAAGCTTCACGAAGAGCTTGATATGGTTACGACGCCTGATAGAAGTCCCGTTGCCATGGTGCATTGCAATAACTGCACATCCGATATTAACGCGTGGGCCGGACTTTTCATGGATTTTGCAAAATGTATGGGATTTAAGGTGGATACCGGCAAGGTGTATGAAACACTTTTACCAAGGCTCTTGAAGGCAGTGCCGATTGCGGCGGAATAGTTACATGCAATTATTTTCCGGCGAGCATATTACGGGCTTTGACGAGGCAGGCCTCTTGTAGTAAGACAGCCGGATTCAAAACTTAACATTGCCAATTTTATGAAGTCCAATATATACAGTTCGATTGCATCCCTGAAAATAGGCCTTGATATTCTCTTTAAGGATGAGAAAGTGGGACTTGACAGAATTACCGGTCATGGAGGCTTTTTCAAGACACCGGTTGCCGGACAGAGAATTATGGCCGCAGCCATGAACACACCTGTTACCGTTATGGAGAATGCAGGTGAGGGCGGAGCATGGGGAATGGCATTGCTTGGATTATATATGATATATAATAAAAATACAATTCTCTCGGTGATTTTCTGCACAACAGAATATTTGCTGATGTCAGATCCACAGTTATAAGTCCGGTGGCAGAGGATGTGAGGGATTTTGACGATTATATGGCCCGCTACAAGGCAACTTTGAAAGTTGAGAAGGCGGCAACGGAAGGTTGTTAAGATATGAAGAAAATTGTTATGGGCATTCTTGCGCATGTTGATGCAGGCAAGACCACGCTTACCGAAGCACTGCTTTATAAGAGCGGTGCGATAGACAGACCGGGGCGTGTGGATAACAAGGATGCTTTTCTGGACAATTATGATATTGAAAGAGCCGGGGGATTACTGTTTTTTCCAAGCAGGCAGTCATACATTACGGTGATGTGGAATACACACTGATTGATACGCCGGGCCATGTGGATTTCGGAGCCGAGATGGAGAGAAGCCTTATGATTCTTGACTATGCGGTGTTAGTAATCGATGGTTCGCGCGGAGTGCAGAGCCATACCGCGACATTATGGCGCCTCCTTGAGAATTACAGGATACCGACATTTGTTTTTGTCAATAAAATGGACAGGGACGATACCGACCACAAAGCAGTGCTTGACGGAATGGCGGCGGAACTTTCGGACCGGATAATTGATTTCACGGATGGCATACCTTATGAGGATGTGTCATTATGCGATGACAGTCTTTTGATGAATTTATGACTCATGAAACTATTGTATCTGAGAATATTGCGAAAGCAGTAAGCAGACGGCTGATTTTTCCGTGTTTTATGGGCTCGGCGCTGAAACTTGACGGTATTGATAATCTTATGCAGTGCATGTCAAAACTGGTAATCCGCCCGGAATATCCGGACGAATTTTCCGGACTGGTATATAAGATAGCATACGGACAGCGCGGTGAGAGACTGACTTACATCAAGATAACCGGAGGACGGTTAAGAGTCAGGGATGTGATACGTGGAAGGCATGCGGACGGCACAAGCTGGGAAGCCAAGGTGAATGAGATACGCGTCTATAATGGTGGACGGTACAATAGCATTTCAGAAGCAGAACCGGGAATGGTATGTGCGGTTGGCGGATTGACTGAGTCTGATACAGGAGATGTGTTCGGTCAGGAACAGGCAGTTTTTGAGGCAAATCTTGTTCCGGTAATAACATATAAGATGATTCTGCCCGAGGGGCGGATGCGAGGGAGGTGTATCCTGAAATTGCAAGGATAGGGCAGGCTAATCCTGAACTGGAAGTCAGATTCAATAACGACAGCAGGGAAATCAATGTAAAAGTAATGGGACCTGTGCAGGCGGAAATCCTGATTAATCTGGTTAAAGAGCGTACCGGACTTGAGGTGTCGCTTGGCAGGGGACACATAGTATATAAAGAAACAATTGATGACACGGTAATGGGAAGCGGACATTTTGAACCGTTAAGGCATTATGCGGAGGTACATCTAAGGCTTGAACCGGGTGCACGCGGAAGCGGCATGGTTTTTGATACTGAATGCAGTGAGGAAGTTCTGGCCCGTAACTGGCAGCGGCTTATTCTCACTCATCTTGCAGAACGCAGGCACAAAAGGTGTCCTTACAAGGGCTGCCATAACCGATATTAAGATAACGCTCGTTTCGGGAAGAGCTCACATTAAGCATACCGAAGGCGGAGATTTCAGACAGGCTGTGTATCGCGCCGTAAGACAGGGGCTGATGAAGGCAAAGAGCAGACTGCTTGAACCTTATTACAGATTCAGGATGGAACTTCCGAATGAATGCGTAGGACGGGCAATGACCGATGTAATGCAGATGAGCGGCATGGCAGAGCCGGTGGAAAATGACGGTGCAATAACGGTATTGTGGACGGGCGCCTGTGTCCGGGCTGATGGAATACGCCTCGGTACTCATGTCGTATACACACGGCAAGGGTAAGATAGAATTTGTACTTGACGGATACGATTATTGTCATAATGAATCGGAAGTAATAGAAGCTTCCGGGTATGACCCGGAGAGCGATACCGTTAACACTGCGGATTCTGTTTTCTGTGCACATGGAGCGGGGTATGTGGTTCCGTGGTATGAGGCGGATGCTCATATGCATGTACAGGATGAGGAAACAGATTTTGATATTATAATTCCTGATACTTACAGGTCTGATGTCAGAGGGCAGATAGATTTGTCGATAGGTACCGAAGAAATAGATGATATCATAGCTAAAAGCGGTGGCTCAAACAGTGCACCTAAGTCATCATCGCACCGGGGCTTTACGGGAAACGCACGCATACATCATCGCCTGTTACCAGAACATATAAAGGCAGTGCGGTGCGTAAGCCGTATCTTCTGGTTGACGGGTATAATGTTATTTTTGCCCGGAAAGAATTAAATGAACTGGCAGCGCAGAATATCGACAGTGCGAGAGACCGGCTTATGGACATCATGTGCAATTATAAAGCCGCGGTAAGTGCAGATGTGATTGTGGTATTTGATGCCTACAGAATCAAAGGCCATGACACGGAACACCTTGACGTTAATAACATTCATGTGGTATATACCAAGGAAGCGCAGACAGCGGACAGATATATAGAAGAATTTGCACATGAAAACGGAGCCAGATATGACATAACCGTTGTCACCTCGATGGCCTGGAGCAGATCATAATCCGCGGTGAGGGATGCCGGCTGATTTCCTCGAGGGAATTTGAAAAAGAAGTCAGAAAGAGTATGCGATGAGCACCTTAGAAGTTACAGTGACGGCAGCCGCGAAAGCAACAGGACTTATCTCGGCGAATGGCTTAATTTGTAAAAATATATTGACGTTTTATGGCAGTAATGCAATAATCAAATAAGTTACAGTTATTATGGAGGATGAAATGGATAACGCACAATTAGCACAATTACTTTTCCCGGATGTAGATAAGACACCGGAATATTATGAGGAAAAGTTTCCGTATAGAAAACTTCCTTCCAAGGCACAGGTTACACGTATGGCACCGAGTCCTACAGGATTCATACACCTCGGTAACCTTTACAGCGCACTCGCTGATGAGAGAATAGCACATCGTAACGGAGGCGTGTTCTATTTAAGAATAGAAGATACGGATGAGAAGCGTAAGGTAGATGGTGCAGTTGAGACTATTATTAATGTTTTGAGATATTTTGACATAGAATTTGACGAGGGAGCAGGTTTTCCGGATGATGCGCCACAGAATGCATACGGTCCTTATTTCCAGCGCCAGCGTGTCGAGATTTATCACGCATATGCCAAGAGTCTTGTAGAGAGGGCTTGCATATCCGTGTTTTTGTACCGAGGAAGAGCTTGAGAAAGTAAGGCTTGAACAGGAAGCTGACAAGGTTCTTACGGGATATTACGGCAAATATGCTCATTGCCGTGATTTAAGCTTCGATGAGATTAAGAGAAGAATAGATGCAGGAGAGACTTATGTATTGAGACTCCGTTCGCAGGAAGTCCGGATAAGGAAATCACTTTCGTGGACAGCATTATGGGAGAAATCAAGCATCCTGAGAACATTCATGACATTGTGCTTCTTAAGAGAGACGGAGTACCGACATATCATTTTGCGCATGCAATAGACGATCATCTTATGAGAACGACTACTGTTATCAGAGGCGGTGAGTGGCTTGCGTCGGTTCCTACACACTATGAGCTTTTCCATGTACTCGGCTTTAAGATGCCGGCGTACGGACATACGGCCCACCTATGAAGTTTGATGAAGAGACCGGTGGCAAGCGTAAGCTCTCAAGAGAAAAGATCCGGAGCTTTCACTTGATTATTACCGTAAGGACGGATACCATCCGAGAACTATGAAGGTATATCTTCTTACATTGCTCAATTCAAACTTTGAGGAATGGTATGAGAAATTCGGATAAGGATATTAATGAATTCCCGTTTTCAATCGAGAAGATGAGCCAGTCCGGTGCACTTTTTGATAAAGATAAGCTTCATAATATATGTAAAAACGAACTTGCGCGCCTCTCGGAGGATGAGATGTATGATTTCCTTCATGAATGGGCTGTGGAGAATGAGCCGGAGAAAGCTGCGATATGGTTTGCCGACAGGGAAAAGATGCTTGCAGTGCTCAGACTTTACATGGGAATCGGCATGAAACGCCGCAGAAAAGATTTCATATATGCAAGACAGATTATGGAACTTATCGGTTACTTCTTCGGAACTTCAGAGTCCGAGGAAAGGACGGATTCAAGCTTGATGCACAGCTTACAAAGGATGTTCTTAAAGAATATCTTGCGACATATTCACATGAAGCCGATAATCAGGCTTGGTTTGATAACCTTAAGGTGATTGCAGGTAAATTCGGTTTTGCTGCCGACATGAAGGCATACAAGGCTGAACCTGATAATTACAAAGGGAAGTATATCGGATGTGGCAGAGATGGTAAGAATAGCAGTTACCGGAAAAGCCAATACACCTGATTTATGGACGATAATCCATATTATAGGTGAAGATGATATGCGTGCCCACATAAATGCAGCTATAGAGACACTGGATTAACGGGTGTGGAAAAAAGGAGGATAATATGGACAATCAGAACAACAACGGCCAGCCAAACCAGAATTACAACCAAGGGGATATAACGGCCAGCCAAACCAGAATTACAACCAGGGGATATAACGGCCAGCCAAACCAGAATTACAACCAGGGATATAACGGCCAGCCAAACCAGAATTACAACCAGGGATATAACGGCCAGCCAAACCAGAATTACAATCAGGGATATAACGGCCAGCCAAACCAGAATTACAATCAGGGCTATAATCAGTACAACAACTACAATCAGAATTACAACCAGGGGCTATAATCAGTACAACAACTACAATCAGAATTATAATCAGGGATATAACGGACCGATGCCTAACGAATTCCGTGAAGAGAAAAATGTTGCTGTCTGCATAATCCTTACATTTGTTACATGTTCAATTTACATGTGGTTCTGGATGTATAATATGATTAAGAAAATCAGAATGCTTGCCAATGACACAAGCGATATGGTAGGAGAATACCTTCTTCTTATGCTTGTACCATATTACAATGTTTACTGGGTATACACAAGAGGCAAAAAGATTTCCGAAGAAGCAGCAAGAAGAGGTATACAGATTACAGACAACAGCGTGCTTTATCTTATTCTTAATCTTCTCGGCCTTTCCATCGTATCATATGCAATGATGCAGAACGATCTGAATAAGCTGGCAAGAATGCTTTAATACATAAGAACAGCGGCTAAGGGACTGTGATATACAGTCCCTTTTTAAATAGGAGGCACAAATGACATTACAGCAGCTTACATACCTTGTGAAGACGGCCGAATGTGGAAACATGACTGAGGCCGCGGGTGAACTTTTTATATCACAGCCGAGCCTCAGTGCTTCGATAAGTAATCTGGAAAAAAGAAATGGGCGTTAAAATTTTGTGAGAACGAAAAAGGGCGTCACCGTAACACGCGATGGCGAGGAACTTTTATCATATGCCAGAATGCTTCTTGAGCAGGCGGATATTATGAAAGAACACTTTGGCGTCAATAATAAGAGAGATCCCAAATTCTCTGTATCATGCCAGCATTATTCATTTGCGGTAAATGCGTTCGTGGACACGGTTAATGAGTTTGATGCTGATAAGTACAGCTTCATATTAAGGGAGACACAGACCGGTGAGATAATCGATGATGTAGCGCAGGGCAGGAGTGAACTTGGAATACTGTATCTGTCAGAACATAACGAGGAGGTCATCACCAAACTCATCAGGAAAAATGACCTTATTTTTGAAGAACTTTTTGTCGCCGGACCGCATGTGTTCATATGCCGGAAACATCCGCTGGCATCAAATAAATCCGTTACTATAGAGGAATTGCAGGCATACCCGTATCTGGTGTATGAACAGGGAGACAGAAATTCATTCTATTTCTCGGAAGAGTTCTTAAGTGTGCTTGACTTTCCAAAGATAATCCAGGTAAGGGACAGAGCCACACTGTTCAGTCTTGTAATAGGACTTAACGGTTTTTACAGTCAGCTCCGGTGTAATAGATGATAAATTAAACAGCCCGGATATAATTGCAAAGCCTCTTGAAACAGATGATTATATGAGAATAGGCCTTGTAAGGCGTAAAGAGGCTATACTGAGCCGGTATGCCTGCTATTACATGGAATCAATTAAGCGATATATACATAGAAGATAATTGCACAAGAAAGATATCCTCATTACCGTATTGCCGGCAGTGGGGATATTTTTTTAAATAAAAGTGTTGACAGCAAACAATAATGATGTATAATGAACATATGAACAGATGAACATATGTTGATACGAAAGTAAAATCAACGTAAGTTCCGGAAAGGAGGATATATGCAGGCAGAAGTGAATGAGGAACAGACAGAGATTGAAGATATTGCCAGACGTGTGACGGATAACCAGCCTGCGGAGGAAGTGCTGTACGATCTTGCAGAACTTTTTAAAGTGTTCGAGATTCTACGAGAATACGAATCCTGTACGCACTTGTGGAAAGTGAACTTTGCGTCGGAGATCTTGCGCAGATTCTTGGAATGGGACAGTCGGCGGTAAGCCATCAGCTTAAGATACTTAAGGATGCGAAGCTGGTAAGATACAGGAGAGAAGGAAAGAGCGTGATATACGCCCTGATGATGAACATGTAAGAAATATACTTAACATGGGAATGGAACATGTTGAAGAATAATTTATTAAAAGGAGATATGATATTATGAAGAAGACATACGGTGTAGAAGTTGATTGTGCTAACTGCGCAGCTAAGATGGAAGAAGCAGTTAAGGCTACGGCAGGAGTTAAGGATGCAGCATTGAGTTTTATGACACTGAAACTTAAAGTTGAATTCGAGGATGGCGCTGATGTGGATGCGGTAATGAAAGAAGCATACAAGAACTGTAAGAAAGTTGAGGATGATTGCGAAATCTTCCTGTAATCCTTTATAGAAAAAGAGGTATGTGATATGACAGCAAAACAGAAAAATGTATTATACCGAATAATAATATCGGCGGTTCTGCTTGCGGCGATATGGATTGTATCTGAATTTGCCGATATGCCATGGTGGCTTGAAGGAATATTATATCTGATACCATATCTTGTTATTGGATACGATATCTTAAGAAAAGCAGTAAAAGGAATCTTAAAAGGTCAGGTTTTCGACGAAAATTTCCTTATGGCTATAGCAACGATTGGAGCCATAGGATTGAAAGAATTCAGGGAAGGCGTTGCCGTTATGCTTTTCTATCAGGTAGGTGAACTTTTCCAGTCCTGCGCCGTTGGAAAGAGCAGAAAAAATATCGCTGCCCTGATGGATATCAGACCTGACTATGCTAATATCATGGTTGACGGTAATCTTGAGAAAGTCGATCCTGATGATGTGGAAATAGGAACGGAAATCATAGTAAACCCGGGTGAGAAGGTTCCTATTGACGGTGTGGTTACCGATGGCAGTTCGACATTAAATACAAGCGCCCTTACGGAGAGAGCGTGCCTCGTGAAATCGCATGCGGAGATGAAATCATAAGCGGCTGCATAAATCTCACGGGCGTTATTAAGGTAAGGACGACCAAGGAATTCGGTGAGTCAACCGTTTCAAAGATTCTTGACATGGTTGAGAATTCGAGCATGAAGAAATCACGGTCTGAGAACTTCATAACAAGATTTGCTAAATATTACACACCAATAGTATGTTACAGTGCGCTTGCACTGGCAATACTTCCGCCGCTTGTATCCCTTATTATCGGGGTTTCGCCTGAATGGCAGAAGTGGGTTATCAGGGCACTTACATTCCGGTAATAAGCTGTCCTTGTGCGCTTGTTATATCCATTCCTCTTAGTTTCTTTGGCGGAATCGGATGTGCATCAACCAACGGAATACTGGTTAAAGGGTTCCAATTACCTTGAAGCACTTGCTTCAACAGGGTATGTAGTATTTGATAAAACAGGCACGCTTACCAAGGGAGTGTTTGAAGTAAACGGTGTTTTTTGCGGAAAACGGATTTGACAGCCACGAGCTTCTTGAGTATGCGGCATATGCGGAGAATGCGTCAAGCCATCCGATAAGCTTAAGCCTTAAGAATGCATACGGTAATAAAATCGATGCAAATAAGGTAAGCGGTATAGAAGAAATTGCCGGACACGGAGTAAGTGCCGTTGTGGACGGCCACAAGGTATATGCCGGTAATCTTAAATTAATGAATAAAATAGGCGTTCAATTTGTCAATGAACATAATGACGGTACTATAGTTTATGTTGCTGTAGATGACAAATATGCCGGATGCATTGTGATCTCGGATGTGATCAAACCGACAACGAAACATGCAATAGAAGGTCTTAAGAACCAGAATATAAAGACAGTAATGCTTACAGGGGATTCAAAGGCCGTGGCTGACAGAGTAGCAGCGGAAATCGGAATCGATATAGTAAAAGTGAACTTCTTCCGGCAGATAAAGTTGCAGAAGTTGAAAAAACTTATTGAAAACAAGAACCCGAAGGAAAAAGTTGCTTTTGCAGGTGATGGTATTAATGATGCACCGGTGCTGTCGAGAGCCGATATAGGTATAGCGATGGGAGCACTCGGATCGGATGCGGCAATAGAGGCGGCAGATGTTGTACTTATGGATGATGACCCGGCCAAAATAGCGCTCGCAATGAGAATTGCAATCAAGACATTGAGGATTGTTAAAGAAAATATAGTATTTGCACTTGCATAAAGCTTGTGTGCCTTGTGCTCAGGAGCACTCGGTATAGCCAATATGTGGATTGCCATATTTGCCGATGTAGGAGTTATGGTTATCGCAGTAGTTAATGCAACGAGAGCATTAAGACTTAAGAAATAGAAGTAAAAAATCAAGGCGTGTGAAAAAAGAGGTGCCCCTAGGTCCTTTCTTTTCACACGCCTTATTTTTTGATGGTGGCGCGGTGGTATGCACCGCTGGAAGCGAAATGCTTCAGTATACAATACGATATTTTCACACTTTTTTGCCAAAATCAGCAGTTTGGTGTCAATTATTTGCTATATGCGATACTACAACATAATAATATATGATAATAAATATATTAAAATATATATGAAATTTAATATACTACAATACAAGGCTTGTCAAATTGATACTAAATGCCATAAAAACTGCAAAAAAGTGTGAACTAGTGAATTTCAAACCCGGAATAGTATCAATTAACACACCTCAAATCCGTCACACAAAGCCT